>VFQU01000038.1_pt1 | contig 222386 bp, 200 predicted proteins | sample 3512311 | NCBI WGS metagenome assembly VFQU01 (sample SAMN10412377, study PRJNA504923) | tailings metagenome | isolation source: Relicate 3 Philex TSF3 active mining site | place: Philippines: Tuba, Benguet | collected 2017-08-29 | reverse complement strand
CCGCAACACCCTCGACAAGACGGAGTTCTACGGTGAGGACTTGATCAGCAAATCCCTAACTGTGTCGACGGGTACAGCACGCGCGCCGAGTTCCTGGAGCAGCGATCGGAGCGCTTCGCTGTCGAGCCAAGTTCGGCCGTCATTGCAGGGAATCACTTCAACGATACCGGCTGTACGGAGCACCTTAATCGCAGGTGGCTCTAGGCCGAGGTTCAGTGCGTTCCCATATCCGTAGCCCTGCGGCCGCAGGCGTGCCAATTCTTCGACCTGCTGAGAGGAGAACAGGTGCTGACGAGCCCCGACGTCCAAGGTCCGCGTCGGCGCGACCACCCCACGTGCCATCAGATAGTAGAGATGCATCTCGGTAAGTCCTGCCTCACGTGCAGCAACCTTCATGGGCACTAGCTCTCGACACAAGCCACCTTCGACAGCGAGGCCCAATCTAATGGCTCTTCTCGGGGAGGCCCCCAGCCGATTCAGTAGCTCCGCCCATTCCCGAAGGGGTAGGCCACTCAGCGCGGTGCCCTGATGTCGTTCTGCCTCCGAGACGGAAAGGACCACAGTCAACGCTCTGCTCAGGTGAGGGGCCGAGCGGAGCGACTCGAAAAGAACCTGCACAAAGTTCTTGGTGGGTGCCAACGTCAATCCGAGACTCTGGAGGAACCCCTTTATCGTGCGCGCTTCTTTGCTCACGCCCACCATTGGGCACTTCGCGAGCTCCGGCAGAAGTCGTCCAAGGAAGATGACTACCGCCAGAGTCTCCGAAGGGCCTCCCTCGCGGGTGGCATTGGCTTCGCCTAGAACGCGGTCAATTACCTGTGAGGAAAAGATCCAGTTCCTGCCATGTATGTCGGTCGGACCATCTTCCTCAACGTCATCCAAGCTCTGATGCGAATTCAGTTGTGCGATCGATGTCCCACATCGACAGACTTGGCGAGCAAGATCCCAGTGAAAGAGCGCGCGGCTGCAAGCCCCGCAGCGCGTCTGCAGCTCCGCACCGTGCAGGGCACAGTGCGAAACGCAACGGAGGCGCCAGCTGAGCCGGACGTAGGGCTCATCTCCGAAGCAGGTTGGACAGTACGCAATCGAAGCACTTTCCCCTCGGACGGCCCACAAGGGCAGCTCCCAGTGCGAAAAGATGCGCAGTGAATCCCCAATTGCGTTACCCGCCAATGCGCGCTTCCGATCGTCTTTTGAAACGAGCTGGGCTACGAGGAATTCGAGCTTGTTCAGCATGTATCCGTTAGTGGCTGCGCTTCCGTTCTCCGCCAGTACGCGAGCGGCGTATGCGTTCCACCATTCGTCGACCTTCAACTGTGGTCGTTGGAGGAAGTTATGCATCGATCTCTTCCTTAGCCTGTCGCCGCGGCGCGTACGGTTCGCCTAAGTCGGTAAGTGGCTGCTGATTGAACTTGCCGGGGACGAAGGGGTTTCGGGCGTCAGGAGCCCCTTTGAAGATGTGCTCCCGAAAGACCTGAGCTAGCAGTGGCATATCGATCTTCGGTTCAGCCCGCTGCGCTGCGGCGAGCACGGCTTCAACCAACAAGCGACGTATCCGACGCAACCGCCCACCTGTTGCGAATACGAAGCGTCTCGCATTGGCCGGGGATGCCAGGGGGATGCGATCGATGCCATCCAGCATGCTGTCAAACGCCTTTAGAGCCTTGCTCATACGGTTCTTGCTGCGTTTGTCGGCGCCGAACGGTTCGATCGTGATCACCGTGCGAACCCGATCTGCCAACTGCTCATTGACGTCCAAGAGCACCTTCAGCCTCGGGATTCCGAAAAGCGCGAAGGGAACGCCAGTCCGTTCCGACGTCAACTTGATCCAATCGGCCAGTAGGTAATGGGACCTCTCTTTGCCACGATCAACCAGGTGATTCGCTTCGTTGAGGATCACCAGCTTCACGCCGCACTTCCTGAGCAGCACCTCTAGTTGATGGCTGCGCTGCTCTTCATTGCCCACGCTCCAAAGCGGTGAGCCAAGCGCCTCGAGCATGGCTCCAGGCAGACGTTTCAGGGAGCACTTTGGCGGGATGCTGACCAGAAGTACCGGGACGCTTGTGAAGGTCTCATGCTCCTGTCGCGGGTAGCCTGCGGCAAATCGCTTGAGGAGCCAAGTCTTTCCAGTTCCAGGCTCACCAAGGACAAAGAGCAGGTCCGGTTCTCCCTGAGCGAAATCAGTTTCCACTAGCTCGCGCAGCTGCGCGTGGATCGCCTTCACGTGGTCGAACTGGATGAATGCCCTTCGAATCGCATTCGCAGCCCTAGTTAGGTTCGGCTCGCTCATTGGGCCGGCTCCGCCCAGTCCATTTCGATGACGAGCGTCTCCAAGTCCTCATCCGACGTCTCCGCTCGTTCAATGTCAGTGCCCTGGCAGTCGAGCGGCACCTCAGGCATCGCTGCATGTGGGTGACGCAGCTCATTACTGGATTGGTTGTCGAGCTTGGTGCCCTTCCGACGGTTCTTCAGCTCTTTGCTCTCGAGCAGCGCCTTCACCATGCCCCTAACCACCGCCTGCGCTGAGGCGACTGCCAGCTGACTCGAAGGATCAGCAACAGCCTTTGCCTTCTTCGCAGCTTTGGCTTGCTCAACTGTCAGGCTCGCGTACTGCTGATCCTTGTTTGGGACCTTGAAGTACTCCTGTTGAATCGGGTCCCAAACAAAGATGTGACCCGCATCATGGAAGGGCCACTTCACATCGACCGTGGAACCTTCAGGAAGCATCCGGCGCAACGTCAACAGCCTTGGCGAGACGAAGAGGAAAGTGTTGAGGTCGATTCCGTAGTGCTGAAGAGCCGAGACCCCGCATCGCGAAAACGCAATGTCAAGGTCTTCACAATTTTCTTTGAGCTGCGGCGGATGGACGGCTGCACCCTCTTTCCATACTTCTATTGGCGCTCGCCGATTAAGGCCAGCATTGCGTTTCACGTGGTAGATGGAACAGATCCACACATGGATCAATCGATCAAGCTCAGCCAAGGTAATGCAGGCCTCATCCTCCGCCTTGAAGCCAATGCGATCGGCAACCTTTGCCAGCGTCGTTCCCGGCAGGCGGTGGATAAAGCAGTAGTTGAATGTCCTCAGGAAGCGCTCGACGAAAGGCTTGTCATTGGGAGTCCTAGAGCGAGCAAGTTCTGTCGGAATCGATACGTTCATCAGCGCGTCTGCGACGGACTCCGCATGGAACTCGGCGCCGTTGTCCATCAACAGGGTCTCGAACCACCCATAGCAATCCCATTCCAGTTGGAGGTCGGCGTAGGTTGTCCTGAGGTAGGTCTTTGGAAGAAGTGCATGTCGTAGGGCAGAGAAGACCGCTTCAGTCCCGTGGCCCGCCAGACTCAGGTAATACCCAAGGACACAACGCGACTGGCGATCCAGAACCACAGTGAACCAAGGCCGCCCCATGACAAGACCTTGGTCGTTGGTGACCAGAATGTCTACGGGCGTGTGGTCAATTTCAACCAACTCGAGGATTCGAGCCGTTGGTCGAGCACCCGAGCAATTCGCGAAACGCCGCTCAGCTTCCTTCTTCCCGTAGCGAGCGACCGCTAGCTCGAACGCATACAAAGTAGCAATTCGACGTTGAATCGTTCGCAAGCCGGGCACGACCAACCACTCGGATTGCACTCGGTCTGTGTTGCACTTTCGGATCTCGAGAAGGACCGCGTTGTGGACTTCTTCAGCGCTACAGCGCTTGGTCGCTAGAAAGATCATCTCGATCTTGTCGACGATGATTCCCTCCACCGTCGGATGAAGGCGCGACTGCCCCTTCCCTCCTTGCTTGTCGAACTGACAGAACAGCGCTCGAACGTCTCGATGCGCGAGCAAGTACTTGCTGCGCCAACGATAGATCGTAGAAATGTGTGGAGGTCGGTTGTCCCCTTTCACCGCAGAAAGCACTTTCAGATCGCTCTCCAGCTCAGCGCGCGACTTCTCAAAAGATCCAGCGTTCTGGAGGCGAACCAGGTAGTCCATGCGGCGTCGTGTCTCAGACTTGGCCGCGGGCGACATTCGATCCATTCGCGCGGGAGACCTGGATCTCGGCCCGACAGTCACGAGTGCGTGTCGCCGCTGACACGCAGTCAGAAGCTCTCCGCTCGCGTACTGCTGCAGTAGGTTGAACACTTTGTGCGTGAATAGCTCGCCGGTGTTCGCGTTCTCCAACTGCACGTCGAAGCTACCAATCTGCCGGACGACACGCATCTCCACGCCGCCAACCCAGAGAGCGGCATCTTTGCGGAAGGGATTCATTGCTCGTCCCTCAGCACAGAGATGCGATGAACTCGCCAGGATCCCGACGCATTACCCGTGCGAGGAGCTCGTCACACGCTTTTTGTGCTGCGCACCAGCGTCGCTCGGTATAGCCATCCACCGCTTCGCGAGTAAGAGGGTCCCATCGACTGGTGTCAGCTAGGAGTCGCCGACGGCCAACATTCGGCCGAAGCCGCAGAAGAGTCTTCAGTTCATCCTGCAATCCCGGCGGTCGAACGTCGCTTTCAACCAGCAGCGCGAGACGAACCCCTTGTGCATCCAATCGCTTGACGACCTCTTGGATGCGACTGCGCGAGGGCTCAACCGTAAGGAAGTAGCTGGCCTTCGTTTCGATGAGGACGCCACCCGTTGGCCACTGAAGTAGCGCATCGGGGGTGTAGTGAATGACCTTCTCCCCTGGAAGCGCTAAGACAACAGGGTGCGTGGTTATGACATGCACCAGCGAGCTGACCTCAGCGACGCGCAACACGTCGAGCTCCAAGAGGCTCTCGTAGCGAGCGCGCGCCGGGGACTTGATGGAAGGGAAGTTTCCTCGGGCACGCTGGCCCGAGCGAGTAACGACCGGCCGAACCTTCCGCTCGGATGTCAGCCTAGATACGACAGCTAGGAGTGCTTCCCGGTCGGGAGCCGAACTCGATTCAGGACTGGACTCTGCAGGCACGTGTGAACTCCTTCGGGTCCATTTCTGGACCCAAGACTGGTCAGAAGATCTGAGCAGCGGAGACCGTTCGCAGGTCTGACCTTGACGGAGGGAGTTCGGGCTTTGATACTTCGTCTGCAGTGTTTTGGGTCTACGGCCCGAGACCTTCTCCGGCGGGCTGCTCAGTGATGACAGCTCGCCGTTTTCTTTACGCCATGGCCGCCTCCGATTCTTTGGCGAGGCCAGCGGTCTCGGCCTCGAGGGCGCGTAGCTCCTGGCCACTCCGCGCATGCCGTTGAATCTTTTCCTCAAGAGCAACGAGCTGTTTAGGCAGCAGGTAATGCGCCGCTCGAAGCGCAGCCGAGATCAGCGAGGCCTGCGAGGCCAGACCTTCCCTTAGCAAGGCTTCGAGCACGCGGTCATGGGCGGCAGCCCACTTGAGCTCGACCCGCTCCGCCTCATCCAGCCGTAAGCCCGTACACAGTGCGTCCAGAACCTCGGGACGCGGTACCTGGCGGCGCCCGTTCTCCAAAGCGCAAACGTAGCTCTGGTTCAAGCCTGCGTCGAGCGCAAGAACCTTCTGAGGCGCGCCCTTGCGACGTCTGGAGGTCACTAGCAGCGTCGGAAGCAGCCTTAGCGCTCGCGCATTGGGGTGGGTCGAACTTCGATCGTTGTTCATGGCATGGGCTAGATCTAGTCAGCGCCCAGCCTATGCAGTCGACAGACCACTGGCAAACCACTAACTACGCCCCAAAATCCCGCAATGCCTCGAAGTTCACCTGGGCTGTTCGGGCGGGTCGACAACTTGAACCGTCTCATCCGTTCGGCACTTGTGATTGACGCCATCCTGGCTACCGGGCGTAGCTGGCAGGAAACCGCGCGCGAGGTCGCTGAGCAGCAATACGTCGCGAGGGGGCTCACACCACCGCGTGCGGATGTCGTAAGGCGCTACTTCAGCCTCGAGTTAGCACCAGCGCTTGACGCCGGGTATCGATCACCGCTCGCGTACCCATCAGCACTCGCTATGCAGTTCCGCGACGTGCGGCCGATGTTTATCGCGCCCATCATGGACTTGCTGTTCGGGTTGGACTTGTCGAAGGTCGATCAACTTGAGCGAAGCGAGCGATATAGCGCGGCGGAGATACGGAGGGCAACCCTTCAGGGGAACGACGATCTTGCCGAGTTCATGGAGGCCATGAACAACGCCATGCCGTCGCGTCGAAGGGGTCGGCCGTCATCGCAGCCGGTAAGGCCTCTGTGGGAGCTCTATCAGACGCTCCTGAACTGCCGTCAGAACTTTGTAGAGATTCTGTTTGTTCGAGACGTCGCCGGCTTTGGAAGGGCTGTAAGGCCCATCGAACAGGAGGTCGCAGAGGTCAGTGGGTTCCTAAACCTTGACGCACTCGCCATCTTGTACGGGCTTGTTCTTGAGTCGCTGGAGCTTGCCGATCACAAGAGACTCGCTACCGCGAGACAGGCAACGATGGACTGGCTACCCAACCTCCGAAAGCTGCCTGAGTGCCGCCGAGTTGCTCCATTGATCGAGGAGGCAGTGCGCACAGCCTGCCTGCAAGCCGTCCCTCGGTCCTTCTGTCGTGCTGCGGCCTACAGCCGAGTGCTCCCCGCTTTCTGGCGTGACCCTAGCTGGTCCTTCAGCCCACTGGAGCAAATGTTTCGGCACCCTTCAACCTCGGACTCGCTGGAGTTCTACAAGTTCAAGGGCCTCGACATCAAGCGCATGAGTGTTCTTATTGAAAAGCATGCTGCTCAACGGCTCGAGCAAGGACCGTCCGACAAGAAGACTTCCAGCAGGGCGTCCCGTGGCGCAGATAAGCCGGCGCTCTTCCCATTTCGAGGCGCCGCCGCCAAGCCGATCAAGGCGTTGTATGAAGCAGTTCTCTCTTCCATTCCCTCGCTTGACGGGTGGAAGGACGGAGCCTTCTGGGTCATGCAATACGGTACTCGCTGCGCAATTGCATCGCCAGGTCATGACGCATTCGCTCTGGTCCTAGTGGACTTCGGTCATATGCGTGGCGACCCCGTCGCAGACAGGCCAATCTTGGCAATGCCATGGATGATGGCTGACTGGAACTTCATCCCCCTCTCCCAGAGTCACCTGGCGATCCAAAAGCGATCGACGAAGTTTCTTCGCGGTGGCTAGCGAAGCTGCGGCGCAGGCCGTGCGGCGTGACGCGCTTGTCGATGCCGGCCGTGGCGGCCGGAAGGTGCACGGCACGGTTGAGCTGGCGCGCCATCACTTGGTCTGTCGACTTCATACCGGGGAGCAGCCAGGCCTGGGCAGAATCTTGCCCTGCGCATGCCCGATTCGCCACCAGGTGCGCAGCCGCTCCAGCAGCACAGGGCTGAGCATGACGTAGCGGTCCTTGCCTCGATGCCCAACATCGCAGAGATTGGCGCTCAGCGAACGCTCTCGGTCGCGCCGCAGCGACTACGGCGCGAGCGGTTTAGTCCGTCGCTGCATGGCCGACATCGGCTTGAGCCATGCGCGCGGAGTTCGCTTCATGACAAGAGTTTTCAGCGCTCTTTAAGAACTCTTGTCCGACACGACCGCGCGAAACCTCCCCTCCAGCCGCAAGGCATGCTCAGGTAAATTGGTTACAGGGAGTAGGGAGCCAATGAAGCTGATTCGCAATGCTGGAACTGACCGTGTCGTTGATCTGATCAAGCCGTCGCTGGTGACGGGTGGTCAACTGGATTTGCTGACCGGTGCCAGCTCGCTGTTTGCATTCGAGGAGCTGCAAGACCGCGTGACTGGTTTGCAGCAGGCCCGAGTCGTCGTTCCAGCCGATCCGGAGCAGCTCACTCTCCTAGGCAATGACGCTGACCGTGCGGCTCGTAACCGCCTGGTCGTTCCGCATCTGGCCCGGAAGTTCGCAGACTGGCTCCGCGACAAGGTCGAACTGCGCTGCGCGCCTGGCGCGGTGCCGCAGGGGCTGGCAGTGCTTCGTGGACCCGAGGGCCAGCCCTTGCAGGCCGTTCACGGGTCGTTCGGTTTGTCGACCGATGGGTTGGGCATCACGCCCGGCAACCCCTTGAGCTTCATCCAAGCCTCGGAAACCCCCGCGGAAGCCGAGATGTTGGCGCAGTGGTTCGATGCGCAATGGTCTGGCCTGGGTGCGCAGTCCGAAGGCAAAGCCGCGATCTTGGCGAGCCTGGAGGCGCTGGCCCAAGCCCGCGACCCGATGAGCATCTACGCCGCCGTGCTCTTCAACCTCTTTCAGTCCGAAGAGCAGGACATGGACGAGGAGCGCATCGTCAAGTCCGCCACTGGTATTCGAAACACGACGGTCTGGAGGAAGCTCTACAAGTTCCAGCGGGATGGCGTGGTCGGCGCCATCGACAAGCTGGAGCGATTCGGCGGCTGCATCATTGCCGACAGCGTGGGCCTGGGGAAGACGTTTGAGGCGCTGGCCGTCATCAAGTACCACGAGCTGCGCAACGACCGCGTCCTGGTCCTGTGCCCCAAGCGGCTCCGCGAGAACTGGACCCTCTACAAGGCCAACGACCAGCGCAATGTGCTGGCGGCGGACCGCTTCAACTACGACGTCCTGAACCACACAGATCTGTCCCGCGATGGAGGACTGTCGGGCGACATCGACCTGGCGAACGTGAACTGGGGCAATTACGACCTGGTGGTGATCGACGAGTCGCACAACTTCCGGAACAAGAAGGCTCCCAAGCAAGGCGCCGAGACGCGCTACGACCGTCTGATGCGCCGCATCATTCGCGAAGGGGTGAAGACCCGCGTTCTGATGCTCTCAGCCACGCCGGTCAACAACCGCCTGGCCGACTTGCGCAACCAGATCGCCTTCGTCACCGAGGGCGACGACACCGCGCTGAGTGAGCACGGCATCGCCAGCATCGACAGCACCACGCGCCGGGCGCAGAAGGCCTTTAACCGGTGGCTGGACCTGGCTGAAGAAGAGCGAACCCCGCAGCTCCTGGTCGAGATGCTGGGCTTCGACTACTTCAGCCTGCTGGATCACCTCACCATCGCTCGCTCTCGCCGGCACATCGAGAAGTACTACGGCACCAGCGAGACCGGCCGCTTTCCGAGCCGCTTGCCGCCGATCAATATCAAGGCCGATGTCGATACAGCGGGCGAGTTCCAGTCGATCAAAGAGATCAACCTGGAGATCCGTCGGCTGAAGCTCGCCAGCTACGCGCCTCTGCGCTACGTCAAAGAGAACCGCCTGGCGGCCTACGACGAGAAGTACAGCACCGCCATCCGAGGCGGCGAGAGCATCTTCCGGCAGGTGGACCGCGAGGAGAGCCTGATTCACCTCATGCGGGTGAACCTTCTCAAGCGCATGGAAAGCTCGGTGTCTTCCTTTGGGTTGACGGTGGGGCGCCAGCTCAAAGACGTGGAAGCGACCCTGGCTCGCGTGCAGTCCTACAAAGCCGGCAGCCATGGCGTGGAAGATGAGTTCGACGAGATCGACATCGCCGACGTGGACATCGACGACCCAGCCTTCGAGCCCTTGCTCGTGGGCCGCAAGGTCAAGGTCCTGCTCAGCGACATGGACCTAGCTCGCTGGCGGCAAGACCTCACCGAGGATCGGAACCGCCTAGCCACCTTGCACGCTGCCGCCAATCAAGTTGGCGCCGAGCGCGATGACAAGCTCTGCAAGCTGCGGGCGCTGATCGCTGAGAAGGTGCGCAACCCGATCAACGCAGGCAACCGCAAGATCATCGTCTTCACCGCCTTCGCGGACACGGCCAGCTACTTGTACGAGAACCTGTACCACTGGGCGCGCAGTGAACTGGGCATCGAGTCGGCCCTGGTGACGGGAGCAGGCTCGAACCGAACGACCCTGAGCGGCTTGCGCAAGGACCTTTCGTCGATCCTGACCTCTTTCTCGCCCCGTTCCAAAGAACGTCCTGGAGCACTGGCGGAAGAAGGCGAGCTGGACCTCTTGATCGCCACCGACTGCATCAGCGAGGGCCAGAACCTTCAGGACTGCGACTGGCTTGTCAACTACGACATCCACTGGAACCCTGTTCGCATCATTCAGCGCTTTGGCCGGATCGATCGCATCGGCTCGCAGAACACCAGCATCCAGCTCGTCAACTTCTGGCCCAACATGGAGCTGGAGGAGTACATCGGCCTGGAGCAGCGCGTCAGTGGCCGCATGGTTTTGCTCGACATCTCCGCCACCGGCGAAGAGAACATCATTGAGCAGCAGTCTGGCGACCCGATGAACGACCTGGAGTACCGCCGAAAGCAGTTGCTCAAGCTGCAGGACTCGGTCATTGACCTGGAGGACCTCTCCAGCGGCGTCTCCATCACCGACCTCACGCTCACCGACTTCCGCATCGATCTGGCGCGCTACGTCGCTGCGCACCCCGGCAAGCTAGATGCCATGCCTTTGGGGGCCATGGCCGTCACGTCCACGCAAGACGCCGACATTCCCCCGGGCATCCTCTTCTGCCTGCGGGGCGTGGGCGAGGCGGCGCAGAAGTCCATCGACCCGAGCTACCCCTTGGCGCCGATCTACCTGGTGCACGTGGGTGACAACGGGGCGGTGCTGCTGTCGTACTCCCAAGCCAAGAACACGCTGGATCGCTTCAAGCGTCTGAGCGTGGGCCGTGAGCTACCGGACGCCGGCTGCGTAGCCCGTTTCGGCAAGCAGACCCGCCAGGGCCAAGACATGCGCCACGCGCAAGACCTGCTGGCCGCAGCCGTGGCCTCGGTCGTGGGCAAGAGTGAAGAGCGCGCGGTCGCCAGCTTGTTCTCGCCGGGTGGCACCCACGCCATGAAGGGCGAGTTCGCCGGCATGACCGACTTCGAGGTCCAAGCCTTCCTGGTGGTCCTGCCAGGCAGCAGCACCGTACCGGTCAGCCCGGCAGCCGAACCGACCACGGCATGAGTGTGGAGAGGGTCGTTGCGGCGCTGGAACTGCCAGCGTCCACGCGAGTCGATCAGCGGGTTCCGAAGAAGCTCCTGACCGAGCACGCAGCGGCCACGGCCGCCGACAAGCGACAGATTCAGGATGGTGTCGCCGAGATCCAGTGGTTGGCGTCCCTAAAGCCGCACCTGGTCGGGGTGCCGGTGTTCAAGGACGAGCATCGGGAGTACCTGGAGATAGCGGTGCTCTCGCTCGCCCTGAAACCCGGCGCCAAGCCTGCTCGCCTGGTGGAGTTGCTGCACCGGGCGGTCCCGTACCCGATGCTGCTCATCACCCAGTCGGACGCTGGCGTGAGCCTTTCGCTGGCCCATTTGCGTGCCGCCCAGAACGAGCGCGACAAGGTGGTGCTCGATGGCGCCGTGCAGACCGTGTTGCTCGACCTTGAAGCGAATGCGACGGCTCCTCTGGAGGCGCTTTCGCTCAGCCGGCAGCGCCGGGACGATCTGCGGTCCTTGTACGACAGCTGGATCCACACCCTGCAAGCTTTCGGCATTGCGCGCGAGATCGGTCAGTTTCGGCTGAGTGACTCGCCTGAACAGGCTGCCGAGCGCCACGAAGCCGCCAACCGCGTGCGGGAGCTGAAGCAGCAACTGGCTCAGCGGCGCGCGGAGGCAGGCAAGGAGAAGCAACTGCCAAGGCAAGTGGTCCTGAACGCAGAGATCAAGCGCCTGCAGGCTGAGATCCAGCACCAAACCGCCCGCATGCTGGGGGAGGCGAACCATGGCTGAAGCCCAACCCGACGCGGACTTGGCTGCCCTGGATCGCGCCCTGCAGCGGGCCGATTCACTGGATCAAGCCCTGATGCAGGCGCTTGACGCCGAGAACTACCGCCCCTTCGACCAATCCGACCGCATCTCAACCAGCGTGGCGGCGGCGTCTCTCGCCATCGAACATGGCCGGGCCATGCGCGTCTTGGTGGCCGAGGGCATGCTGATCTCTGCACTGAGCCTGCTTCGCGTGCAGCACGAGGCCCTGGTCCGCGCCGTGTGGCTGCTCTATGCCGCCAGTGACCTGGCCATCAGCAAGCTCACCGCTCCCCTGAGCAAGGACGCCGAAGCAGCGGCCAACAAGCTGCCCATGATGGCCGACATGCTCAAGCAGCTGGACGACAAGCCGCAAGCGACGGTGCCGCTTATCGCGCTACGGGCCTTCAAGGACAACAACGCGCCGGCCCTGAACTCCTTTGTGCACGGCGGCATCCACGCCTTGACGCGCAGCCGATCCGGCTACCCCGTGCCGCTGCTGGTGGGTGCGCTGCGAAGCTGCAATGGCCTGATGCTGATGGCTGTCATGATGCTGGCCATCTTGGCTGGGCGTCAGCCACTGGTTCACGCAGTGAGCCAGTTGCAGGCTAGCTTTAGCGCAGATTTGCCGCCGCCCATGCCCACCACGGAGCCGCCCGCTGGCACAAGCAGCAGCGCTTCGGCATCCAACGACCCAGTTTGAACCTTTAGAAGAAGCTATCCCCATGGCCATTGAACCTATTCAGCCCGGAGCGCCGGAAACGCAGAGCGCCAACCTCACCGCCGACAACATCGCGCGGCTGAAGGCGCTGTTTCCGGAGCTGGTGACCGAAGGCGCGCAAGGTGCTGCCATCAACCTGGACGTGCTCAAGGCCCTGGTTGGCGATGCCACCGTGACCGATGCGGATGAGAAGTACGGTCTGAACTGGCACGGCAAGCGCGCCGCCCGGCAGCTGGCGCTGACGCCCAGCACGGGCACGCTGCGTCCCTGCCCGGAAGAAAGCGTGGACTGGGACACCACGCAGAACTTGATGATCGAGGGCGACAACCTGGAGGTGCTTAAGCTCCTGCAGAAGAGCTACGCTGGCAAGGTCAAGCTCATCTACATAGATCCGCCTTACAACACGGGCAAGGACTTCGTGTACCCCGACAACTTCCACAACGGCATCCAGAACTACCTGGAGCTGACGGGACAGGTGGAAGGCGGGCGCCGGATCAGCAGCAATACCGAGGCCAGTGGTCGCTTCCACACCGACTGGCTGAACATGATGCTCCCGAGACTGCTGCTAGCGCGAAGTCTGCTTCGAGATGACGGGGCGCTCTTCGTCAGCATCGACGACGGCGAAGTAGATAGCCTCAAGAAACTTGGAATGGAGGTGTTCGGTGATGAATGCTTCGTCGGCATTCTTTCCGTGCTCGTGAACCCGCGAGGTCGCCACCTTGACAAGTACATCGCCCAAACACACGACAACATCGTTGTCTTTGTGAAGGACCCTGACGTAGACGGAAGCATCTTCGGCGCTGCCAAAGAGGGCGCCATGCTTGACGAGTACGACAAGGAGGATTCACGCGGGAAGTACCGGGAGATCGGTCTGCGAAACCGGAACCAAGCGTTCAATCCGGTAACTCGACCCAAGCTGTGGTTCCCGCTCTATGTGGATGGGTCAGAAGGGACGGTGTCGCTGACTGCTGACGAGTTCCACACGGAGGAGGTCTGGCCGGTTACGCCTGACGGCGTCAAGACCTGTTGGACATGGGGCAAGGAGAAAGTCAAGACTGAGAAAGAGTTGCTCACCGCTTCGCAGCTGAACGACGGTACGTGGCGCATTTACCGCAAGGACTACCTCAACGGGCCAAACGGAGAAGTTGCTTCAACTCTCGCTAAGTCAATTTGGCTGGATAAGGAGTTCAACAACGACTATGGGCGAAAGGCCATCAAAGAGCTCCTCGGTGCGCCGGTGATGGACTTTCCCAAGTCCCCGTTCTTGATCCAGCGCGTCGTCTCAATCGCCTCAAAAGCGGACGACATCGTTCTAGATTTTTTCGCGGGCTCCGGCACAACCGGACATGCCGTTATGGCTCAGAACGCATTGGATGAAGGTCAACGTCGATTCATCCTTGTGCAGTTGCCAGAGCCATTGAGCCCAGACGCAAAGGAGCAGAGCACTGCGATGGAGTTCTGTGATTCCTTGGGACTCCCTAGGACGATTGCCGAGATTACGAAAGAGCGCCTACGACGAGCTGGGGCCAGCGTCAAGGCTGAGGCACCACTGCTCAGCAATGACTGTGGATTTCGGACTTTCAGGCTCAGTGACTCAAACATCAAGGCTTGGACGCCGCGAAGCGATGACGTCGCCCAGTCGCTGCTAGATCATTTGGAGAACCTGAACGCTGGCCGAAGCGATGACGATGTCCTCTACGAGCTGCTGCTGAAGCTCGGGCTCGATCTCTGCGTGCCCATTGAGTCCAAGGTGGTGGCTGGCAAGGCGGTGCAAAGCATTGGTGGCGGCGTTTTGCTGGCCTGTTTGGATCAGTCGATCAAGGCGGCCGAAGCGGAGGCCCTGGCGCTCGGCATCGTGGCCTGGCATCGTGAGCTGCAAACGGCCGGCGACGTGACCTGTGTGTTCCGCGACAGTGCATTCGAGAACGACGTGGCCAAGACCAACTTGGCTGCCATCCTGGAGCAGCACGGCATCGCCAAGGTGCGGAGCCTGTAAGCATGCCGCGGCCCGCTCATCCCAAGATTTATCACATCTGCCACGTGGACCGCTTGGCGTCCATCGTGGCCAGTGGTGGGCTGCTGTCGGATGCAGCGCTGGCTCAGCAGGCGCTGCCGGGCACCGTGATTGGGATGAATCACATCAAGCACCGGCGTCTGCACGAGCTGAGGCTGAGCAGCCATCCGACGCTCTTTGTAGGCCAGTGCGTGCCGTTCTACTTCTGCCCGCGCTCGGTGATGCTGTACCTGATCCACAAGGGGAATTCGGAGCTGACCTACCAAGGTGGGCAAGGCCCCATCGTGCACCTGGAGGCTGACTTGCACGCCACCGTGGCCTGGGCCAACGCGCAGCCCAAGCGCTGGGCGTTCACGCTGTCCAATGCGGGAGCGTATTACTTCGAAGACCGGGCCGACCTGGCGCAGCTGGACGAGATCAACTGGGACGCGGTGCAGGCGCGGCTTTGGCAGTCCGACAAGGACGGCAAGCAGGCTGAGTTCCTGCTGGAGGAGCACTTCCCTTGGCACTTGGTCGAGCGGATTGGCGTGGCGAGCACGGCTGTGCATGCCCAGGTGGCCCACGCGCTGCCGCCCCAAGGTCACCGACCAGCGGTGGAATTGCGGGCTGATTGGTACTACTGAATGACGACGAACACGAGAACCGAACAAGGAGCTCACCATGATTGAGCTGACCAGCGGCGACATCCTCAAAGACGACTCGGACGCGATCGTTAACACGGTCAACTGCGTGGGCGTGATGGGCCGGGGCATTGCCTTGCAATTCAAGAACGCCTGGCCGGAGAACTTCGACGCCTATGCGGCCGCTTGCAAGCGCGATGAGGTGCAGCCGGGGCGCATGTTCATCTACGAAGTGGGGCAGCTGACCTCCCCACGTTTCATCATTAACTTCCCGACCAAGCGCCACTGGAAGGGCAAGAGTCGCATGGAAGACATCGAGTCCGGCCTGCAGGACCTGGTGAAGCAGATTCAGGCGCGGGGTATTCGCTCCATCGCGATCCCGCCCTTGGGCAGCGGCTTGGGGGGGCTGGAATGGACTGACGTGCGGCCGGTCATCGAAGCGGCTCTTGCTGACCTGGCAGACGTGCGAGTTCGCATCTACGAGCCCAAGGGGGCGCCGGAGTCGGACAAGATGCAGCACAGCCGGAGCGTGCCGCCGATGACGGCCGGCCGGGCCGCCTTGGTGGAGCTGATGAATCGGTACGCGCGGGGGCTGCTGGACCCGACGATCAGCCTGCTGGAGGTGCACAAGCTGATGTACTTCATGCAAGCCGCTGGCGAGCCGCTGAAGCTGAACTACGTCAAGGCGCCTTACGGCCCCTATGCCGAGAACCTACGGCATGTGCTGCGCACCATCGAAGGCCACATGGTGGCTGGCTATGCCGATGGCGGTGACGCGCCCGACAAGCCTTTGAGCCTGGTGCCCGGCGCGGTGGAAGAGGCCAGTGCGTTCCTGGCGGCGCATGACGACACCCGAGCGCGCTTCGACCGCGTGGGCGAGCTCGTGGAGGGCTTTGAGACCCCGTTTGGGCTGGAGTTGCTGTCCACCGTGCACTGGACGGCGACCCAAGGGGATCCGCCGGCGAATGCCGAGGTGGTGACGTCCCGCATCTATGCCTGGAGTGACCGGAAGAAGCAGTTCACGCCGCGACAGGTTCGGATCGCCTTGGATGTTCTGGCCAACAAAGGCTGGATTGCCCCGATTCCCGCAGGAGCGAGCGCTTGAAGCTGCACTTTGAATCCGACCTGACCTACCAGTCCGAGGCCGTCAAAGCGGTCTTGGACCTTTTCAATGGTCAAGAGGTTTGCCGTACCGAGTTCACGGTGACCATGCGCGCCGCAAGCGACGCCACGACGCCCCTGCAAGGGATGCTGGAGGGCATGCAGGCGACCGACCAAGGTGGCATTGGCAACCGGCTCACGCTGCTGGACGAGGAGATCGAGACCAATCTGCGAGCGGTTCAGTTGCGCAATGGCCTGCCGCCCACGGCGCAGCTGTCTCCCGACTTCACGGTGGAGATGGAGACGGGCACGGGGAAGACCTACGTTTACCTGAAGACCATCTTTGAGCTGAACCGAAGCTACGGATTTACGAAGTTCGTCATCGTGGTGCCCTCGGTGGCCATCAAGGAAGGCGTCAACAAGACGCTGCAGATCACGCGCGAGCACTTCGAGACCCTGTACCCCGGTGCCAAGGGCTACGAGTTCTTCCAGTACGACTCCGGCAAGCTGGGGCAGGTGCGCAACTTCGCGACCAGTCCGAACGTGCAGATCATGGTCATCACGGTGGGCGCGATCAACAAGTTCGGCGACGAGCAGGACGCTAAGGCAGAAGAGGCCAACGAAGCGTTGCGGCGCGAGAAGAGCAAGAACGTGATGTATCGGGCCAGTGAGAAGACGGGCGGCGAGAAGCCCATCGATCTGGTGCGCGCGACGCGTCCCATCCTCATCGTGGACGAGCCGCAGAGCGTGGACGGCGGTATCGACGGCCGGGGCAAGCGGGCCATGGCGCGCATGAACCCCCTGTGCACGCTGCGCTACTCGGCCACCCACGTCGACAAGCACAACATGGTCTATCGCCTGGACGCGGTGGATGCCTACGAGCAGAAGCTAGTCAAGCAGATTGAAGTGGCCGCGGCCACGGTGGAGCAAGGCTTCAACAAGCCCTATGTGAAGCTGGTTGCCGTGAAGAGCACGCGGGGCACGATCACAGCCACGGTTGAGCTGGACGTGATGACCCGCACCGGCGCGATCAAGCGCGAGGAGCGCCAGGTTCAGGACGGCTTCGACCTGGAGCAGGAGACTGGGCGCGACATCTACGCGAACCTGCGCATTGGCACGCTGCGTGTGGCCACCAAGAGCCCCAAAACCGAAGCGCTGATGGAGCTGCACGTGCCGGGTGGTCAGGAGTTCCTGCAGGTGGGCGATGTTTGGGGCGGTGTGGAGCCCTTGGCGGTACAGCGGGAAATGATCCGCCGCACCATCAAGGAGCACCTGGACAAGGAGAAGCGCCTTCGTCCCATGAAGATCAAGGTGCTCAGTCTTTTTTTCATCGACGAGGTCAGCAAGTACCGCATCTACGACGAGCAAGGCAACGCTCAGAAGGGTGTGTACGCGCAGATCTTCGAAGAGGAGTACCAGCGCTGGGCCCGCCACCCGGACTATCAGAGCTTGTTCGGCGAGGTGGACCTGCGTGCAGCAGCGCATGAGGTGCACAACGGCTACTTCTCGATCGACAAGAAGAAGGTGGCCGGCAAGGTGGTCGAGGTGCTCAAAGACACCAGTGGCAGCACGGCTGCTGACGACGACACCTACAACCTGATCATGCGCGACAAGGAGACGCTGCTGAGCTTTGCGTCGCCGTTGAAATTCATCTTCAGCCACTCGGCGCTGAAGGAAGGCTGGGACAACCCCAACGTCTTCCAGATCTGCAACTTCAGCACGCGAGAGACCGAGCGCTGGCGCCGTCAAACCATCGGCCGTGGCCTGCGACTTTGCGTGAACCAAAACGGTGAGCGCGTGCGCGGCTTCGAGGTGAACACGCTGACGGTGATCGCCAACGAGAGCTACGAGCAGTTCGCCGACAGCTTGCAGAAGGAGATCGAGGCCGACGGCTATCAGTTCGGCGTCGTCCCTGACCATTTGTTTGCGGGTATCGCCGTGAAGCAGGCGGACGGTAGCCAACAGCCCTTGGGCTTTGATGCATCCAAAGCGCTGGCAGAACACTTGAGGGCAGCCAAGCTCATTGATGCCAAAGGGCGTGTGCAAGACGCCCTCAAGCCGCTCATCAAGGACGGCTCGCTTCCCTTGCCGCCCGCCTTGGAAGCGCACCGTGCTCAGGTGCTGGCGCTGCTCAAGAAGGTGGCAGGGCGCTTGGAGATCAAGAACGCCGATGAGCGCCAAGCCGTGCCGGTGCGACGCGCCGTGCTGGATAGCGAGGAGTTCAAGGCGCTCTGGGATCGCATCAAGTTCAAGACGACCTACCGCGTCAACTTCGACAACGACAAGCTGATCGCCGATTGCACCAAGGCGCTGCAGGAGATGCCGCCTGTGAGTCGGACCCGGCTGCAGTGGCGCAAAGCAGACATGGAAATCGGCCAGGCAGGTGTGTTGGCCCACGAGAAGCGCGGGGCGGATCAGGTCACTTTGAGCGAGGACGACATCGAGCTCCCTGATGTGCTGACTGAGCTCCAGAACCGCACGCAGCTGACCCGACGCAGCATCGCCAAGATCCTGGTGGACAGCGGCTCACGCTTGAACGACTTCAAGCGAAATCCACAGCAGTTCATTCAGACGGCGGCCGAGGCGATCAACCGCTGCAAGCGAACAGTCCTTGTCGAGGGGATCCGCTATCAGCGGCTGGGCAATGACGAGTTCTATGCGCAGGAGTTGTTCGAGCGGGAGGAGCTGACTGGCTACCTCACGAACATGCTGCTCAACACCGAGCGATCGGTCTATCAGCACGTGATCTACCAGTCCGACGTGGAGCGTGAGTTCGCGGACCAGCTGGAGAAGAACGACGCCATCAAGGTCTACGCCAAGCTCCCGGGGTGGTTCAAGGTGCCGACGCCGCTCGGGACCTACAACCCGGACTGGGCGGTGTTGGTGAGCACACCGGCTGGGGACAGGCTGTACTTCGTGGTGGAGACGAAGAGCAATCTGTTCGGCTTGGCACTTCGGCCGGAGGAAGTCGCCAAGATCGAGTGCGGCAAGGCGCATTTCGAAGCCCTGTCGACCGAAGGCGCTCCCGTGATCTACGAGAAGCTCAAGGACGTTTCGAGCTTGGTTGAGCGAGCGCAGATGGTGGGCTGACGTTCACGTTTCGTCTCCAGTTGCGCTGTAGCTGTCCGTGCTGAGCGCATGGGAGCAGAAGGACAAGAGCGCCGCACGGGCGCCCTTGTTTGTCATTCCTTGATTGACAGGTTGAACGACGAGCTGTTGCCTTGGGAGTAGGTCAGTCGCAGGAACTAGAGCTCGTCAGTCGCAAGACTGTGGCGCGAGTCGCAACTACTCAGGCGCCCTACGATTCCCCCGATTATCTTAAGCGTCGATATTTGCTGCGCGCAGCGCATTCGCCTCAATGAACTCCCGCCGCGGCTCCACCTCGTCGCCCATCAGCATGGTGAACACGCGGTCGGCTTCGATCGCGTCGTCGATCTGCACGCGCAGCAGGCGGCGGACCTTGGGGTCCATGGTGGTTTCCCACAGCTGCTCGGGGTTCATCTCGCCCAGGCCCTTGTAGCGCTGGCGGGCCACGCTGCCTTCGGCCTGCTGCATCAGCCAGGCCATGGCGGCGCGAAAGTCGTCCACCTTGGCTTCCTTGGCCTTTTCGCCCTCGCCCTTGCGCACCACGGCGCCGGGCTGGATCAGGCCCTGGAAGCTCTTGCCGGCGTCGGCCAGCACCTCGTAGTCGGCGCCGTGCACGAAGTCGGCATGGATGACCGAGGCGCGCACATTGCCGTGGTGCATGCGCGCGATCTTCAGGAAGAACTTGTCGGTGCGCGGGTCGGTCTCGGCGGTGACCTCGGCGTCGTGCAGCAGGCCCTTGAGCGCGGCGGCGCTGCGCTCGGCAGCCTCGCGGCTGTCCAGGTCCACGGCCAGGCCGCCGGCCAGCACGTGCAGGGCCTCGCCGTCCATCCAGTTGCCCAGGCGCTCGATGACCGCGTTGGCCGCCACGTACTTGCGGGCCAGGGTGTCGAGGGTTTCGCCCCTCAAGGTCGTGCCGGTCCCCGTGTCCAGGCTGGCCTCCTGCAGCGCCACCTTGAGCAGGAAGGCGTCCAGCTCGTGGCCGTCCTTCAGGTACTGCTCGTGCTTGCCTTGCTTGACCTTGTAGAGGGGAGGCTGGGCGATGTAGATATGGCCGCGCTCGACGATCTCCGGCATCTGCCGGTAGAAGAAGGTCAGCAGCAGGGTGCGGATGTGCGCGCCGTCCACGTCCGCGTCGGTCATGACGATGATGCGGTGGTAGCGCAGCTTGTCAGGGTTGAAGTCGTCGTTGCCGCCGGTGCGGCCGATGCCGGTGCCCAGCGCCGTGATCAGCGTGATGATTTCGTTGGAGCTGAGCAGCTTTTCGTAGCGCGCCTTCTCCACGTTGAGGATCTTGCCGCGCAGCGGCAGGATGGCCTGGAACTTGCGGTCGCGGCCCTGCTTGGCGGAGCCGCCGGCGGAGTCGCCCTCCACGATGTAGATCTCGCAGAGCTCGGGGTTCTTCTCCTGGCAGTCGGCCAGCTTGCCGGGCAGGCCGAAGCCGTCGAGCACGCCCTTGCGGCGCGTCATCTCGCGAGCCTTGCGCGCGGCGTCGCGGGCGCGGGCGGCGTCGACGATCTTGGCACAGACCGCCTTGGCGTCGATCGGGTTCTCAAGCAGCCAGTCGGTGAGCAGGCGGCCGACGATGTCCTCGACCGGCGCGCGCACTTCGCTGGACACCAGCTTGTCCTTGGTCTGGCTGCTGAACTTGGGCTCGGGCACCTTCACCGAGACCACGCAGGCCAGGCCCTCGCGCATGTCGTCACCGCTGATCTCGACCTTGGCCTTCTTGGCCAGCTCGTTGTCCTCGATGTACTTGTTGATGACCCGCGTCATCGCGGCGCGCAGGCCGGTCAGGTGGGTGCCGCCGTCGCGCTGCGGGATGTTGTTGGTGAAGCAGAGCACCGACTCGTTGTAGCCGTCGTTCCACTGCATCGCGACTTCCACACCGACGGTGGTGTTGTTCTCGCTCTGCTTCTCGCCCATGGCGTGGAAGATGTTCGGGTGCAGGGTCTTCTTGTTCTGGTTGATGAACTCGACGAACCCCTTCACGCCGCCGGCGTAGGCGAACAGGTCTTCCTTCTGGTTGCGCTCGTCGACCAGGCGGATCTTCACGCCGTTGTTCAGGAACGAGAGCTCACGCAGGCGCTTGGCCAGGATCTCGTAGTGGTACTCGTTGTTCTGCGTGAAGATCTCGGTGTCCGGCAGGAAGTGCACCTCGGTACCGCGCTTGTCGGTTTCACCGACGATCTTCATCGGGCTGGTCTCGAAGCCGTCGACCACCTCGATCACGCGGTCCTGCGGCACGCCCTGCTTGAACTCGATCTGGTGCACCTTGCCGTCGCGGCGCACGGTCAGGCGCAGCCACTTGCTGAGGCCGTTCACGCAGCTGACGCCGACGCCGTGCAGACCGCCCGACACCTTGTAGCTGTTCTGGTTGAACTTGCCGCCGGCATGCAGCTCGGTCAGCGCGATCTCGGCCGCCGAGCGCTTGGGCTCGTGCTTGTCGTCCATCTTCACGCCGGTGGGGATGCCGCGGCCGTTGTCGATGACGGAGATCGAGTTGTCGCTGTGGATGGTGACGGTGATGTCGTCGCAATGGCCGGCCAGGGCCTCGTCGATGGAGTTGTCGACGACCTCGAAGACCAGGTGGTGCAGGCCGGTGCCGTCGCTGGTGTCGCCGATGTACATGCCGGGGCGCTTGCGCACCGCCTCCAGGCCCTCCAGGATCTGGATGGAGTCCGCGCCGTAGCCGGGGGCCGGCTGTTGCGGTTGGTTCTCAGGGGTGGCTTGATCGCTCATCGGGGACAACTTTCAGGAAACCTTTTAAACACCAAAGCGGGCCGAGGCCCGCTTTGCACTGGCGGCCAGGGCCGTCAGATTCGCATCGGCATGACCACGTACTTGAAGTCGGATCGTTCCGGGATGGTGAACAGCGCACTCGACGCGCTGTCGTTCAGATCGATGGCAACCATCTCCTGCGGCATGTTGGCCAGCACCTCGGTCAGGTAGGTGACGTTGAAGCCGGTCTCGATCTTGTCGCCGTCGTAGTCGATCTCGATCTCCTCCTTGGCCTCTTCCTGCTCGGCGTTGCTGGCGGCAATGGTCAGCAGGTTCTCGTGGAACGACAGGCGCACGGCCTTGAACTTCTCGCTCGTCAGGATGGCGGCGCGCTGCAGGCTGGCCAGCAGCGGGGCGCGGCCCAGCACCAGCTTGTAGCGATGGCCCTTGGGGATGACGCGGTTGTAGTCGGGGAACTTGCCCTCGACCAGCTTGGTGACGAACTCCATGCCGCTGAAGGCGAAACGCGCCTGGTTGCTGGAGAAGCGCATCTCGATCGCCGCCGCCTCGTCCTTGTCCTTCAAGAGGCGCTGCAGCTCCAGCACGGTCTTGCGCGGCAGGATCACCTCCTGCTTGGGCATCTCGACGTCCAGCGTGGCCTGGGCCAGGGCCAGGCGGTGGCCGTCGGTGGCGACCAGGGTCAGGGTCTTGCCCTCGGCCACGAACAGGATGCCGTTCAGGTAGAAGCGGATGTCGTGCACCGCCATCGCGAAGTGCACCTGGTTGATCAGGCCGCGCAGCGTGGCCTGGGGCACGCTGAAAGCGGGGCCGAAGTCGGCCGCTTCCTGGACCAGGGGGAAATCCTCGGCCGGCAGGGTCTGCAGCGTGAAGCGGCTCTTGCCGGCCTGCAGGGTCAGCTTGCCGCTGGCGGCACTCAGCGAGCAGATCTGGTCGCTGGGCAGGCTGCGCAGGATGTCGATCAGCTTCTTGGCCTGCACCGTGGTGGCAAAGGCGTCGGCCGCGCCGTCGAACTTGGCGCGGGTGCGCACCTGGATCTCCAGGTCGGAGGTGATCAGCTCGACCTCCTCGCCCTCACGGCGCAGCAGCACATTGGCCAGGATGGGCAGGGTGTGCCGCTTTTCCACGATGCCGGCCACCGATTGCAGGGCGGACAGCAGCTGGTCCTGAGGGCCTTTGAGCACGATCATCTGAAGCGTCTCCGACGAGGGATGTTTTGGGTCGCGCGCGATTCTCGCCGCACGCCGGGGCTCAACCTTTTAAGGTTTGCTCCAACACATGCAGCTGTTGGTTCAGCTCGGTGTTCTTCTGGCGCTCGCCGCCGATCTTGCGCACCGCGTGCAGCACCGTGGTGTGGTCGCGACCGCCGAACAGCTCGCCGATCTCAGGCAGGCTCTTCTGCGTCAGCTCCTTGGCCAGGTACATGGCAATCTGGCGCGGCCGGGCGATCGAGGCCGGGCGCTTCTTGCTGTACATGTCGGCGACCTTGATCTTGTAGAAGTCGGCCACCGTCTTCTGGATGTTCTCGACGCCGATCTGGCGGTTCTGGATCGACAGCAGGTCCTTCAGCGCCTCGCGGGCCAGGGTGATTGAGATTTCCTTGTGCGAGAACTTGGCAAACGCCAGCACCTTGCGCAGCGCGCCCTCGAGCTCGCGCACATTGGCGCGCACGTTCTTCGCGACGAAGAAGGCGACGTCCTCGGGCATCGGCATGCCCTCCTGCTCGGCCTTGCGGATCAGGATGGCGACGCGCATCTCCAGCTCCGGCGGCTCGATCGCCACGGTGAGGCCGGCGTCGAAGCGGCTGGTCAGGCGCTCATCGATGTTCGCGAGACCCTTGGGATAGGTGTCGCTGGTCATGATGATGTGCGCCTTCTTGGCCAGCAGGGCCTCGAAGGCGTTGAAGAACTCCTCCTGCGTGCGGTCCTTGCCGGCGAAGAACTGCACGTCGTCGATCAGCAGCAGATCGAGCGCGTGGTACTTGGCCTTCAGCGCGTCGAAGGTCTTGCGCTGGTAGTTGTAGACCACGTCGGAGATGAACTGCTCGGCGTGCAGGTAGAGCACGCGGGCGTCCGGGCGGTCCTTCAGGAGCGCGTTGCCGACGGCGTGGATCAAATGCGTCTTGCCCAGGCCCACGCCGCCATAGATGAACAGCGGGTTGTACATGACGCCCGGCGCACCGGCGACATGCAGCGCCGCGGTGCGCGCCATCTGGTTGGCGCGGCCGGGCACCAGGGTGTCGAAGGTGAGCGCGGGGTTGAGCCGGGTCTGCGGGCCGACCTGGGTCGAGCCGGCCCAGGTGTTGGTCGGCGCGGCGGCCTGCTGGGTGCGCGGCAGGATCACCGCCGGCGCCTGCGGCGCGCCGCCGGAGGCGGCCGACTGGCCGGCGGGCTGTGCCATCACCGGGGCGGCGGCAGGGCGCGGCGCCACCACCAGCTCCAGGCGGGCGTTGCGGCCGGCCAGCTCGCTGGCCACGCCCTCGATGCGCGCCGCGTACTGCGCGCGGATCCAGTCCAGCTTGAAGCGGTTGGGCACCTGCAGGCGCAGCAGCAGCTGGCCGTCGGTCTCGCTGGGCTCGGCCGGCGGCAGCGGGCGGATCCAGGTGTTGAACTGCTGCTCCGGCATCTCGGCAGCCAGGCGCTCGCAGGTGCGCGCCCACAGCGCCGGGTCGAGGCCGGGCGGCGCAAAAGCAGCGGCAGGGGTGGGTTCTCCCATTCTTCTTCGGTCGTCTCTGGCGGGTCGTCGGGTCGGGTGGCCGGGCTGGTCGCGGCGCCAGCCCATGCCGGCTGGGCATGGACCGCGGTCTGTGGACAAGTCGGCTCTGGAGGGCGTGGAGTGTAGCCACGGCAAGCCGCCGTGGGCAGGCTTATCCACAGGATTTTTCCGAGGGGAAGCGGCCCGCCATCCCCACCCCGCCGCACCGGCTTCTTGACCGCGGTGGGCAAGCTTTGGTGTAATCGCGGGCTTTTCGCCGGTTGGGCATGCATGCGTGTGCTCTGCCTTGCGCGAGATTTCCCAAGCAATCCATCTCCCGTCGTCAGTGCGTTGGCACCGATCTGAACGATTCGGTTCCCGCAGACCACGACGCTGAAAGGTCAAGAAATGAAACGCACGTATCAAGGCTCGAAGGTTCGCCGCGCCCGCACCCATGGTTTCCTGGTGCGCATGAAGAGCCGTGGCGGCCGCGCGGTGATCGCCGCTCGTCGCGCCAAGGGCCGCAAGCGCCTGGCCGTCTAAGGCCGGGCAGCCAAGCAGCTCGCCGGCGACATGCCGTCCCGGCCTGGCCGGCTGCTCCGCGCAGCCGACTTCGAGCGCCTGCTGAAACAGCCCAGCCGCGCCCGCTCCCCCTTGTTTGCCGTGCACCACATGGCCTGCGAACCCAGCCAGCCGGCCAAGCCGGTCGCCAAAGGGTTATCCACAGGGGGTGAGCAGCTTACCCACAGACTTGTGGATGACCACCCAGCCACGGCCCCCAGCGGGCACTGGCTGGGTTTCGTCGTTCCCAAGCGGCTGGCCAAGCGGGCGGTGACGCGCAACCTGATTCGCCGCATCGCCCGCGCCAGCCTGGAAGCCCAGCTGGCCGGACCGCAGCCGCTGCCGCCCGGCATCTGGGCGCTGCGCCTGCGCGCGGCCATCGACAAGCAGCGTTTCCCCAGCGCACAGAGCGACGCGCTGCGCGCCGCGCTGCGCGACGACCTGGCCCTGCTCTGGCAGCGCGCGCTGAACCCGCGGCCGCCCGGCCCGCGGCGAAGCACGCCATGATGCGCGCCCTGCTTCGCGCGCTGGTGCGCGGCTACCAGCTGCTGTTCAGCCACTGGATCAATGCCGGTTGCCGCTACAGCCCGAGCTGTTCGCACTACGCGCTGCAGGCGCTGGACCGCCATGGCGCCGCCGCCGGCAGCTACCTGGCGGCGCGGCGCATCCTGCGTTGCAACCCCTTTTGCCTGGGCGGTCACGACCCCGTGCCCGAGCAGGTGCCCCGACTCTTCACCTTTCTGAAGCGCACGACTCCATGACCGACATCCGCCGTACCGTGCTGTGGGTGGTCTTCTCCATGTCCCTGCTCTTGCTCTGGGACGCCTGGCAGAAGCACCAAGGCAAACCTTCGCTGTTCAGCCCGGGTCCGGTGGCCACGGCGCCGGCCGGCGGCAGCGCGCCCGGCCAGGCCGCCAGCGGCGTGCCCCAGGCCGCCACGGTGGCCGGCAGCCCGGCAGCGGCGCCGGCTCCCGCGCAGGCACTGGCACCGGCCGGTGAGCTGTTCGTCGTCACCACCGACCTGGTCAAGGCGACCTTCAGCAGCGTCGGCGGCAGCCTGGTGCAGCTGGAACTGCTCAAGCACCTCAGCGACGACCAGAAGGAGCCGATGCGTGTCTTCGACCCGGCGCGCGCCTACGCGGCGCAGTCGGGCCTGGTCGGCCTGCCGGAGGCACCGACCCATTTGACGACGATGGCGCTGACGACGCCGGAGCGCGAGCTCAAGGACGGCGCCCAGCAACTGGTGCTGCGCTTCGAGTCGCCGCCGCTGGGCGGCGTGAAGCTGCTCAAGACCTACACCTTCGAACGCGGCAACTACGCGATCAAGGTCCGCCACGAGGTGCAGAACGTCGGCGAGGCGGCGTTGCAACCCCAGCTCTACCTGCAGCTGCAGCGCGACGGCTCGCAGCTCAGCCAGGGCTCGCAGTACCTGGGCACGCACACCTTCACCGGCCCGGCGGTCTACCACGACAAGATCAAGTACACCAAGATCGACTTTGCCGACCTCGACAAGAAGGCCTGGGACGGCGACAAGAAGGCCCAGGACGGCTGGGCGGCGATGGTGCAGCACTACTTCGTCAGCGCCTGGCTGCGCAACCAGGCCGGCGACCGCGAGTACTTCGCGCAGCGCCTGGCCAACTCCTCGCTCTACACCGTGGGCATGGTGCTGCCGATGGGCCAGCTGGCCCCCGGCGCGACGCTGGCCGCCGACGACCTGCTCTTCGTCGGCCCGCAGGAGGAGAAGACCCTGGCCGAGCTGGCCACCGGCTTCGACCTGGTGAAGGACTACGGCATCTTCCACATCCTGGCCAAGCCGCTGTTCTGGCTGCTCGACCAGATCCACAAGCTGGTGCAGAACTGGGGCTGGTCCATCGTCGTGCTGGTGCTGCTGCTGAAGATCGCCTTCTACGGTCTGAACGCCTCGGCCTACCGCTCGATGGCGAAGATGAAGAAGGTCAACCCGAAGATCATGGAGATGCGCGAGCGGCTGAAGGACAAGCCGCAGCAGATGCAGCAGGAGATGATGCGCATCTACAAGGAGGAGAAGGTCAACCCGCTGGGTTCCTGCCTGCCCATCCTGCTGCAGATCCCCTTCTTCATCGCCTTGTACTGGGTGCTGCTGTCCAGCGTGGAAATGCGCCACGCCCCCTGGATCGGCTGGATCACCGACCTCAGCGCCAAGGACCCCTGGTTCGTGCTGCCGGTGCTGCTGACCCTGTCCAGCCTGCTGCAGGTCTGGCTGCAACCGGCGCCGCCGGACCCCATGCAGGCCAAGCTGATGTGGATCATGCCGCTGATGTTCAGCTTCCTGTTCTTCTTCTTCCCCGCCGGCCTGGTGCTGTACTGGCTGGTCAACAACCTCTTGTCGATCGCCCAGCAATGGATGATCAACAAACAGCTGGGCGTGACGCACTGATTCCGCCAATCGTTCACGCATCTGCGGGGTGACCCCGCAGACGTGGGGAACCGCCGGCCGCCCGATGGGTCTTTAATGCGACTCATGCGGGGCGTGCCACCGCAGGTCTGCCAAAGAAAGTGGACCGCAGCGGTCGCCAGGTGCCTGGATGTCGATCACGAGATCCCAGCCCAGGACCTTCCCCCGCGCCATCTCCCTCCCTCAACGCCCGGCACCGCCGGGCGTTGTGCTTGGGGGCCTGGCCTATTGCGTGTCTTCGTCGGCGGCCAGGATGCGGATCTGCTCGCCGGCCAGCTCGACCCGCTCGCCGCCGCGCAGCTTGCGGCCGCGGCGGGTCTCGACCTCGCCGTCAACGGCCACCGCGCCATCGGCGATCAGCGCACGGGCCACTTGCCCCAAGCCGGCCAGGTCAGCGGCCTTGATCAGGCCTTCGAGGGTGATGTGCTCGCCGCGCAGGGCGAAGGTCGGTGTGCTCACGCGGAACTCCAGGTTCAAGGCCGGCAGTGTGCCGCCTTGGACAATGGGCGGCCATGCAAGAAGCCCCCGCCTGGCTGCACAGCAGCTTTTACCGCTTCAACCCGCTGGCCGACCCGACTGCGGCGGCGGCGCAGCTGCGCGGGTTGGCGACAGGCTTGCTCGGCAGCATCGTGCTGGCCCCCGAGGGCATCAGCGGCGCCGTGGCCGGCCTGCCAGCCGACATCGCCGCCTTCGAAGCGAAGCTGCAGGCTTCCGGCCTGTTCGGTGAAGCAGCCCTGGTGTTCAAGCGCAGCGGCTGCCAGACCAAACCCTTCGGCCGGCTGAAGATCAGCGTCAAGACTGAGATCGTGGCGCTCGATCTGCCGGGCGCCAGCAAGCTGCCGCCGTCGGACGAGCACGATGACAGCCACCTCTCTCCCCGGGCCTGGCGCGAGCTGCTGGACCGCGACGACGTGGTGCTGCTCGACAACCGCAACCACTTCGAATGGCGGCTGGGCCGCTTCCGCGGCGCCGTCGATCCCGGCGTGCACAACTTCCGCGACTTCGTCGCCTACGTCGAAGCGCAGGCACCGCAGTGGCGGGCCGAGCGCAAGACCGTGGCCATGTACTGCACCGGCGGCGTGCGCTGCGACAAGACGGCGCCCTGGATGCGCAGCCTGGGCCTGACCGTGGTCCAGCTGGATGGCGGCATCCTCAACCACCTGCAGACCTTGCCCGACGCCGAGCGCGACTGGCAGGGCGAGTGCTTCGTGTTCGACAACCGGGTCGCGCTCGACAGCCAGCTGCGGGAGACCGCGACCGAGGCGGAGGCCGTGTTCGACCCCGCCCTGCCCGACGAGGCCTGGCGGCTGGCCCGTGCGCGCCGGCTCGATGAGGCCTGAACCGCGCGACGGCGTCGCGCCCAGCCAGGTGCGCGTGCGGCCGGGCGAACCCAGCACCCTGCTCGCGTTCCTGGAGGCACGCTTCCCGCACGCGGGTGGCTGGGAGGAGCGGCTGCGGGCCGGCGAGGTACTGGACGCCGACGGCCGGGCACTCAGCGCCGACAGCCACTGCCCGGCAGGCAGCCTGCTCTGGTACTGGCGGCGACCGCCGGCTGAAGCGCGTGTGCCTTTCGAGCTGAGCCTGCTGCACCAATGCGAGCAGCTCGTCGTCGTCGACAAGCCGCCGTTTCTCGCCGTCGTGCCCGGCGGCCGTCATCTGCGCGAAACCGTGCTGCTGCGCCTTCAGCAACAGCTGGGCCTGCCAAGCTTGAGCCCGCTGCACCGGCTGGATCGCGACACCCGCGGCGTGCTGGCCTTGGCGGTGCAGGCCAACACCCGCGACGCCTACCAGGCGCTATGGCGCGAGCAGCGGGTGCACAAGGTCTACGAGGCGATCGCGCCGTGGACCGACGCGCTGGCCTTCCCTTTGACCGCCCGCCATCGCCTCGTCGAGCGCGAGGGCGCCGGCTTCATGCAGATGCAGGTGGTCGAAGGCGCACCCAATGCCGAGACCTTGATCGAGCGCCTCGGCGAGGTCGATCCCGACGAAGTGCCCGGGGCCGAGCCCGGCCTGCGCCTGGCGCTCTACCGCCTGCAGCCGCGCGGCGGTCGCAAGCACCAGCTGCGCGCGCAGATGGCGGCGCTGGATCTGCCCATCGTCAACGACAGGATCTACCCGCGCCTGCAGCCGGCAGCGCCCGATGACTTCGGACGACCGCTGATGCTGCTGGCGCGCTCGCTGGGCTTCGTCGATCCCTTCGACGGCAGACCGCGTCAGTTCGACAGTGCGCTGCGCCTGGCGACCAGGGTCAGGATCTCGTAGCTGGCAACCAGTTCGCCGCGCTGGTTGGTCACCGCGACATCCCAGGCGACCACGCCGGCATCCGGCTGGCCCTCGCGCGGCTGGCGGTCGATCTTGCGTTTGGCCGTGAGCCTCGACTGGATGGTGTCGCCGATCGCGACCGGGGTCACGAAGCGCAGGGTCTCCAGGCCGTAGTTCGCCAGCACCGGGCCGGGGGCAGGGCTGACGAACAGACCGGCTGCCGCCGACAGCACGAAGTAGCCATGGGCGATGCGCTGGCCGAACTGGCTCTGCTTCGCCGCGACCTCGTCGAAGTGCATGTAGAAGTAGTCGCCGCTGAGGCCACCGAAATTGACGATGTCGGCCTCGCTGACCGTGCGGCGGTGCGTGAGCAGCGATTGGCCGACGACCACGTCCTCGAAGTAGCGGCGGAACGGGTGGATCTCGCTCTCGATGACCGCGCCGCCGCGCTGGTACTCCCCCGTGACCGCGCTGATCATGGTCGGCGAGCCCTGCACCGCGCAGCGCTGCAGATAGTGCTTGACGGCGCGCAGGCCGCCGAGTTCCTCGCCACCGCCGGCGCGGCCCGGACCGCCATGCTTGAGCTTCGGCAATGGGGAGCCATGGCCGGTGCTCTCCAGCGCCGCCTCGCGGTCCAGCACCAGCAGCCGGCCATGCCAGGCGGCGAAGGTCGGCACCGCTTGCGCAGCGAGCACCGGGGTCTTGGTCACCAGGGTGCCGACCAGGCTGCCTCTGCCCTTGGTGGCGAGCTCCAGCGCCTGCTCGTAATCGTCGTACGGCATCAGGGTGCTGACCGGGCCGAAGGCCTCGACGTTGTGCACGCGTTCATTGACGGCCGGGTTGCGGCAGAGCAGCAGGGTGGGCGCAAAGAAGGCGCCGTTTTCCACACCGTCACCGCGCGGCGCAAAGCCGTCCTTGCCGCTGAGCAGGATCTCGTTGCCCTCGGCCAGCATGGCGACCTTGTCCATCACATCGCTCTGCTGCGCATGGCTGGCCAGCGCGCCCATGCGCACGCCCTCCACCGCGGGGTCCCCGACGACGATCTTGGCCAGGCGGGCGCGCAAGGCCTCGCCGACGGCGTCGACCAGCTGACGCGGCACGATGGCGCGGCGGATCGCGGTGCATTTCTGGCCCGCCTTGGCGCTCATCTCGCGCGCCACTTCCTTGACGAAGAGATCGAACTCCGGGTCGTCGGGCGTGACGTCGGGCGCGAGCAGCGCGCAGTTCAGGCTGTCGGCCTCGGCGTTGAAGGGGATGGAGCGGCGCAGCAGATTCGGGTGCGCGCGGAGCATCAAGGCGGTGTCGGCGCTGCCGGTGAAGGTGACGACATCCGGCTCCTCCAGACGCTCGAACAGGTCACCCGTGCCGCCGATGATCAGCTGCAACGCGCCTTCCGGGATCAGACCGGATTGCACGATGACGCGCACCGCCGCCTCGGCCACATAGGACGTCGCCGAGGCCGGCTTGACCAGGCAGGGCATGCCGGCCAGGAAGCTCGGCGCGAACTTCTCCAGCATCCCCCAGATCGGGAAGTTGAAGGCGTTGATGTGCAGCGCGATGCCACGCCGCGGCACCATCACATGGCTGCCGATGAAGTGGTTGTCGGCGCCAAGGCGCATCGCCGGGCCCTCGTGCAGCACATTGCTGCTCGGCAGGTCCTTGCCGCCGATGCTGGCGTAGGCGAAGAGCGTGCCGATGCCGCCCTCGACATCGATCCAGGAGTCGCTGCGCGTCGCTCCCGTGTGCGCGCTGATCGCGTACAGCTCCTCCTTGCGCTCGAGCATGTAGGTCGCCAGCGCCTTCAGCACCCGGGCGCGGTCCTGGAAGTTGGTGCGCAGCAGGTTCGAGAGACCAGGCCCACGCGCATGCGCGACCAGCTCGCCGAAGTCGAGCGCCTCCTCGTGCAGATGCGCGACGACGCGGCCATTGATGGCCGAGCGCAAGGCCTTGCTGGCCTGGGAACCGAGGAAGCGGCCGGCGACATAACTCTGGAGGGTGTGACTCATGCGATCAGTTCCGGTGAGACGGCGGGCAAGCCGCCGAGCAAGAGCGCGCTGACGACCTCGGCCAGCTGCGCATCGCTCAAGGCACCGTCGGGGCGGTGCCAGGTGTAGGTCCAATTGATCATGCCGAAGAGCAGCATGGTGATGGGCTTGGCGAGGCCGCCCGGGGCCAGCTGCGGGCGCAGCGCGGTGAGCGCCTCGGCAAAGCCGGCGACGACCTCGCGCTCCAGCTCGCGGATGCGCTGCTGGCGCGCCTCGGGCAGGAACTTCAGGTCCTCGGTCAGCACGCGGTGTTCGTGGCGGGCCGCCGTGTAGACGGCGAGAAAACGCCGCACCAATTCACGCAGCTGCGGCTCGGGCGCCAGGTTCTGCGCCAGCACCTCGCGCACCAGCGCGGCGAGCTTGTCCACATGGGTTTCGCAGATGCGCGCCAGCAGCTCGGCCTTGTCGGGCACATAGTGGTAGAGCGCCGGCTTGGAGAGGCCGCAGGCGGCGGCGAGCTGGCTCATCGAGCTGCCGGGGTAGCCCTGGCTGGCGAACAGCTGGGCAGCGGCGGCGAGGATGTCCTGCTCGCGCGGCGGTCTATCGCTCATCGAAGCTCAGCGTGACAGTAGGCGTCAGCGCATGCGCCTGACAGCTCAGCACGAAGCCGGCCGCGATCTCGTGCTTCTCGAGCGCGAAGTTGCGGTCCATGCGCACCTCGCCCTCCAGCACCTTGCAGCGGCAGGTGGAGCACACGCCGCTCTTGCAGGAATAGGGCAGGTCGAAGCCGGTGCGCGCGGCGGCGTCGAGCAGGCTGGGGTCGGAGGCGAACACATCGATGGTGCGGCTAAGACCGTCGCGGACGATGGTCACCCGCGCCTGCGGCGCGTCGCCTTCGCGCACCTCATGCGGGGCGGGCTGGCCCTGCTGCATTTCCGGCGTGCCGAAGCGTTCGACATGGATGCGCTCCGCCGCCACGCCGGCGGCGAGCAGCGCGGCCTCGGCCTCGTCGTTGACCTGGTAGGGGCCGCAGATGAAGGCCTCGCTGATCGTGGGCGCGGGAATGAGGGCGCGCAGGAAGTCGGCGATCTTGTCGCGGTTCAGCATGCCAGCGAGCAGCGGGCTGTCGACCGCCTCGTCGCTGAACACCGCATGGATCGCGAAGCGGCCCATGTACTGGTTCTTCAGGTCCTCGAGCTCGTCCTTGAACATGGTGCTGGCCACGCGGCGGTTGCCGTAGATCAGCGTGAAGCGGCTGTTCGGCTCGCGGGCCAGCACGGTCTTCAGGATGGACAGGATGGGTGTGATGCCGGAGCCGCCGGCGATGCCCAGGTAATGGCGGCGGCTGGCCGGGTCCAGGGGCACGAAGAAGCGGCCCTGCGGCGGGAAGACCTGGAGGGTGTCGCCGGCCTTCAGCTCGCGGTTCACCCAGTTGGAGAACTTGCCGCCCTGGACCTTGCGCACGCCGACGCGCAGCAGGCCGTCATCGAGGCCGGCGCAGATCGAGTAGCTGCGGCGCAGGTCTTCGCCGTTGATGGTGCTGCGCAGGGTCAGGTACTGGCCCTGGGTGAAGCGGAAGGTCTCACGCTGCGCCTCGGGCACGTCGAACTCGACGATGACCGCTTCCTCGGTGTCGGGCTCCACCTTGGCCACGCGCAGCTCATGGAAATGAATGCTCATATCGGCTTGAAGTACTCAAAAGGTTCGCGGCAGGCGGTGCAGCGGTACAGGGACTTGCAGGCGGTCGAGCCGAAGGCCGAGAGCCGCTCGCTGCGCGGGCTGCCGCAGCGCGGGCAGGGGATGGCTTCGTGCAGGCGCAGTGGCTGATGGACCGCGGCGCTGCCAGACGGGGGTGCGATGCCGTAAGCGCGCAGCTTCTCGCGCGCCTCGGGGCCGATCCAGTCCGTGGTCCAGGCGGGATCGAATCGCTGCTCGATTCGCAGGGGCTCGAAGTCGCCGAGTGCCTTGCGCACGTCGGCGGCGATGGCCTCGGTGGCCGGGCAGCCGCTGTAGGTCGGCGTCAGCACGACGACCAACTCGCCGTCCTCGTCGCGGACCTCGCGCACGATGCCGAGCTCGACGATGGACAGCGCCGGCACCTCGGGGTCCAGCACCTCGCGGAGCCTGGCCCAGGCGGCATCGGTGCGCGAAGCCACCAGGTTCACCACACGCCCCCGGGGTAGGCGCGCTGCAGCACCTGCATCTCGGCGAGCAGATGACCGAGGTGTTCGCTGTGCACGCCCTGATGGCCCTGGTGGATGTGCTGGCCGTCCTTGGGCTGCTTGAGGCCGGCCTCGGCAAGCAAGGCCGCCATGGCTTCCCGCCAACCGGCCTGCAGATCTTCGAAGCCGTCGGCGAACAGCTCCGGCACATAGGGCCAGATGCGTTCCAGCGCGGCCTGCATGCGACGCTGCGACTCGGCCGTGCCATCGCCCAGGCGGATCACCCAGTCGGCGCTGTGCTGCCAGTGGTAGCGGCATTCCTTGATGGCCTTCGCGGCAATCGCGGCAAGCTCTTTGTCGTCGCCGGCCTGCAGGCGCGGCAGCAGCTGCAGGAACCACTGCGCGAGCATCGCGTTGCGCAACACGGTGAAGCCGAAGTCGCCGGGCTTGCGGTTGTCGGGGGCATGCGGCAGCTCGACGATGACGGCGTTCAGGAAGTCGCCCTCGTCGCGCAGGAAGGCGAGCTGGTCCTCGTCATGACCGCTGATCTGGCCGGCCAGCGTGAGCAGCGCGCGCGCCAGGCCGAGCTGGTCGAGCGCGATGTTCGGCAAGGCCAGGTCTTCCTCGAGCACCGGCGCGTGGCCGCACCACTCGGCATTGCGCTGCGCGAGGATCAGCGCGGTGTCGGCGATGCGCAGCAGGTATTGCTGGCGCGCATCCGGGGCGAGCTGGATCGACTCCATCAGATGTGATCCACCGAAGCCGGCAGCTTGTAGAAGGTCGGGTGCCGGTAGATCTTGTCGTCGGCCGGGTCGAAGAGCTGGCCCTTCTCGGCCGGGTCGCTGGCCACGATGTCGGTGGAGCGCACGACCCAGATGCTCACGCCTTCCTGGCGCCGCGTGTAGACGTCGCGGGCCAGCTGGATCGCCATCTGGCTGTCGGGCGCATGCAGGCTGCCGCAATGCTTGTGGTCCAGACCGCTCTTGCTGCGGACGAAAACTTCCCACAGCGGCCATTCCTGTGCCCCCGGGCCGGAAGTACCGGCCACACCCCCCGAGGGGGTATCGCCCGACTTGGGGCGGCCCGGCGTCGGGCTGTTGCTCGTGCTCATGCGGCTTCCTTCAGTTGCTTCTTCTTCGCGTGGGCCAGCGCGGCCTCGCGCACCCATTCGCCCTCGTCCCAAGCGCGGTTGCGCGTGGCCAGGCGTTCGGCATTGCAGGGTCCGTGGCCGCCGACGACGCGCCAGAACTCGGCCCAGTCGATGCTGCCGAAGTCGTGCTGGCCGCGTTCCTCGTTCCACTTCAGCTCGGGGTCGGGGAGGGTCACGCCCAGCACCTTGGCCTGGTCCACGCAGGCGTCGACGAACTTCTGCCGCAGCTCGTCGTTCGTGAAGCGCTTGATGCCCCAGCGCAAGCTTTGCTCGCTATTCGGGCTCTCGGCATCCGGCGGGCCGAACATCATCAGGCTGGGCCACCACCAGCGGTTCACCGCGTCCTGCACCATGGCCTTCTGCGCGGCCGTGCCCTGCTCCATCATCACCAGCAGGCTCTCGTAGCCCTGGCGCTGGTGAAAGCTCTCCTCGCGGCAGACGCGGATCATGGCCCGCGCATAAGGCCCGTAGGAGCAGCGGCACAGCGGCACCTGGTTCATGATGGCCGCACCATCGACCAGCCAACCGATCACGCCGACATCGGCCCAGGTGAGCGTCGGGTAATTGAAGATCGAGCTGTACTTGGCCTTGCCGGACAGCAGGGCCGCGGTCATCTCGTCGCGGCTGGTGCCCAGGGTCTCGGCGGCGGCGTAGAGGTAGAGCCCGTGGCCGCCCTCGTCCTGGACCTTGGCCAGAAGAATCGCCTTGCGCTTCAGCGTCGGTGCGCGCGAGATCCAGTTGCCCTCGGGCAGCATGCCGACGATCTCCGAATGCGCGTGCTGGCTGATCTGGCGCACCAAGGTCTTGCGGTAATGCGCCGGCATCCAGTCCTTGGGCTCGATGAAGTCGCCGGCCTCGATGCGCGCCTCGAAGGCCGCCTCGCGCGCCTGCTCCTCGGCGGTGGCCGCCTTGGACAGCGCCTGTTGCTCCAGGCTCAGTGCTTGGGTGTACATCTCAGGTCTCCAGATTCGGGTCGACGAAGCGCCCCTTCAATCGTTGCGAGCGACCGCGAAACACCGCGATCAGCTCGTCGCCGCGGCGCACCGCCACCTCGTAGACGCCGCTGCGCCCGCCCTGGTGCATCGCACGCGCTTCGGCAATGAGTTCGTCGCCCACTTCGGCCGACTTCAGGATATCGATGTCGAAGCCCGAGGCGACGGTCAGCGTGTTGCTGCTGTTGCAAGCAAAGGCAAAGGCCGAATCGGCCAGGGTCGCCAGCAGGCCGCCGTGCAACAGGCCGAAGCCATTGCAATGGGCCTCGCGCACCGTCATCGCCACCACCGCACGGCCATCGCCGACATCGGTGATGACCATGCCGAGCGATTGCGAGGCCCTGTCCTTGGCCCACATGGCCGCGGCCACGGCGCAGGCTTTGTCGTCAGCGTTCATCTCAAAGCTCAGCGGTCCTTGAACTGAGCAGGCCGCTTCTGCTGGAAGGCGGTGACGCCCTCGTGGTAATCGTGGCTGAAGCCCAGCTGCGACTGGGCGCGGCTCTCCGCCCGCAGGGCGGGCTCGAAGCCCATCTGCATCGCGTCGTCGAACAGCTTGCGCGTCTGCACCAGCGCCCGGGTCGGCAACGCGGCCAGGCGCTGCGCGGTCGTGCGCGCGGCCGTCATCAGCTGGTCCGAGGGCACGGTGCGCGCCACCAGGCCGAGCAGTTCCGCATCGGTGGCCGACAGCTTGTCACCCAGCAGGGCCAGCTCCATGGCCTTGGCACGACCGATCAGACGCGGCAGCAACCAGGTCGCGCCGCAGTCCGGGATCAGGCCGATCTTGTTGAAACCGAGCACGAAGACCGCCGCATCGCTGGCCAGCACGACGTCACAACCCAGGGCCAGGCTGAGCCCGGCGCCGGCCGCCACGCCATTGACCGCGCACACCGTCGGCACCTTGCAGCTTCGCAGGCTGAGCGCCAGGGGGATGTAGTAATGGTCGATCAGGTGGCCGATGTCCTTCTCGCGCCCCGCCTCCGGCGCGACGAAGGCGTCGCCAAGGTCCTGACCCGCACAGAAGGCACGGCCCTCGCCCGTGATCAGCAGGGCGCGCAGGCCGGGATCGTTGCCCACCGCGTCGACCGCCTCGCGAATCTGTACCAGCATGTCGGCGGTCAGCGCGTTGAGCTGAGCGGGTCGGTTCAGGCGCAGCAAGGCGATCTGCTCGTCGCGCTCCAACAGGATCAAGGGATCGGCCATGGTGTGAACGGATGGGGACAAGGCTGTGGAAAAACCGGGGATGCGACGGGCGCAAGCACGGTGGGGCGGTGGGCAAGTCAAGTTTCGACCGACCGGTCGGTCAATCGTAGGGGATAGTCCGGCCCATGACCAGGGTGCAGACCCGGGTCGGGACAAGGCTGTGGACGGCGCTGGAACAAGCAGGGGCTTATCCACAGCCCGGGGCGATTTCGGCGGTTTGTTGTCACCCAGACAGTCTTCCTCAGGGCCTCTTGCCCACACCGTGGAGACCATGGCAACTGCTTGTCAGTGTTCAGGTTTTTCGCTTATCCACAGAAACAGGCGGCCTCTACTACGGCTACCAAGTTGAATCATTGAATAGCTATGTGAATAGCCAACAGCCAATGCCACACTGCCCACCATGAACTACTTTTCGCGCTGGCAGACCCGCCTGCAAGGCTTTACCGATGAGCGGGCTTGGGCAGGTTTTCACAACCCGAAAAATCTGGCGATGGCGCTGAGCGTCGAGGCAGCGGAATTGCTCGAGTGCTACCAATGGCTGAGCCCCGAGCAGGCGACTGCGCTGACGAACAGCGATCCTGGCCGCGCAGCGGTAGCCGACGAGATGGCCGACGTACTGCTCTACCTGATGCAGCTGGCGAGCGTCACCGGCATCGATCTGGAGCAGGCCCTGGAGCACAAGTTCGCCAAGAACGCCGCCAAATACCCGGCGCCATGACGCACTGGATCCGCGACGAGCGCATCGCGGTGGTCGACTTCGAAACCACCGGCATGGGTCCGCAGCAGGGCGCGCGGGCGACCGAGGTCGGTGTGGTGCTGATCGAGGGCGGGCAGATCGTCGACCGCTTTGCCAGCCTGATGCACACCGGCGTCCCGGTGCCGCCCTTCATCGAGCGCCTGACCGGCATCAGCAACGCGATGCTTGACGAGGCGCCCGGTGCGCGCGAGGTGATGGAGCAGGTGCACCGGCTGACCGACGGTTGCCCGATGCTGGCCCACAACGCCGGCTTTGATCGCGGCTTCTGGGTCGCGGAGATGGGTCGCGCCGGCATTGACGCCAGCCAGACACCGTTCATCTGCACCGTCAAGCTGGCGCGTCGGCTCTACCCGGAGGCACCCAATTGCAAGCTCGGTACCTTGGCGGCCTGGCAGCAGCTGCCGTCCAATGGTCACGCTCACCGCGCCTTGGCCGACGCGCTGACCACCGCCCAGCTCTGGCTGCGCATGGGAGAACAGTTGGCGGAGCAGCTGCGTGAGCCGCTGGCCGGCGCACCGCTCAGCCTCGCGCTGATCGCCGAGCTGCAGAACCAACCGGCCAAGCGCTGGCCGCAGCTGGCGCGGCGTGTGCGGCATTCCCTGCAAACCCTGCTCCCGGTCTGAGTTACCTCGCGTTCCTTTGCTAGATTCGCGCCCCGAGAGATTCAGGGCCATGGGCAACAGACTGGGGACCGTCCGACCGGACGGCATGTGGAAGCTGGTGTTTTACAAGCGGGTGGGGCTGCGCGTCGAGGTGGACCGCAGCGGCCCCTGGCTGCCCAGCCGCGGCGCCGCCGAAAGCTGGGCGCGCTTCTTTCTTGATCAGGGCTACCACGTCGGTCTGCAGGCGCAGGACGGCAGCGTCGAGCGCCTGAGCAGCGGCATTCCCAGCTAGGGCCTGTTGACAGGCCCTGAGCACTCAGGCGGCCAGCACCTGGGTGTGGTGCTGTTCCAGCGCCCATCCCGGCGGCGGCGGCAGCTGGCGCAGCAGGCGTTCGATGGTCAGCGGTGAGACCTGCTGCACCAAGGCGGTCCAGCGCCGCTGCACGCGGCCGTCGCTCCACATGTCCTCCAGCGCCCAGCGCCGGGCCATGTCGTCGTGGCCCAGCGTCAGGGCGTGGGGAGCGAGTGCCGCGCTGAGTGCCGATGCCGCCTGGCGCGCCGGTACGCCGGGCAAGGCGTCGTGCAGGGCCTGCAGGCGCTGGCTCCAGCCCGGGCGGGCGAGTTGGCGGCTGATCCAGGCCTGCAGCGCATGCTGCGGCCGCTCCAGCTGCAGACGGTTCGTCGGCAAGGCCTGCAGCAAGCCGAGCTCGCTGTCCGGCGTGACCATGGCCACCAGCGACACCAGACGCGCCCAGGCGGCCGCCCCGAGGCCGTGCAGCGGTTCGGCGCGGCGCGCCGCTTGCAGCGCCAGCGCCTGCAAGTCGGCCAGGCCGCGGCCCTGCAAGGCGTCGGCGGCGCGCCGGCTCAGGCAGACCAGGTGGCCGGCGGCATAGCCGCGATCCTGGCGCAGCCGCACCAGGCAGCGCTGGGCCGGATGGTCCTGTTCGTCATGAAGCAGCTCGCGGCTGACCGGGCAATGGCTGGCATCGAGTTGCTGCAGGTAGTTGGGAGTGAGCAGCAACTCCTCATAGTCAAGGCCCTCGGTCCAGGCCTGCAGGCGCAGTTGCAGCCAGCGGCGCACGGCCGGCGCCGGATCGCGGTGCCGGTGCAGGCGGCGGGCCAAGGCGGCCTGCCAGCCGGCAAACAGCGGCGATGCCTCGTGCAGATGGCTGGGTGGCAGGGCCACGCCCTGGCGTGCATGGTCGAAGCCGAGCTGCCAGCCGACCGCGTCCTGGCCGCCTTCGGCCAGGGAACTCGCCGCCAGCGGCTCGGGGGCCAGCAGGCTGAGTTGGACATTGCGGACATCGAGAGGGTGCGCGGCGATCGTCGTCATGGCAGGGCTCCGGGTGGTTGATGCAGCCAGTTTGTGAGCTTGGTAGCTCATGACGTGAGCCAGCTGAGATACTGGTGAAAACCACAGGCATCCGGGATTGAGCATGGACCGCAGCGAACGCTTCGTGAAGATTGAGATGCTGATCCGCTCACGCGGCAGCGTGCGCTTTGACAGCCTGCTGGAGGCCTTGGAGGTGTCGCCGGCCACCTTGAAGCGTGACCTGGCCTATTTGCGCGAGCGCCTCGGCGCGCCGATCGAGTACGACGCCTACAGCCGCGGCTACCGCTTTGCGCAGGAGAGCTGGCGTGGCGGCATCAAGCACGAGCTGCCCGGGGTCTGGCTCAGCGAGCATGAGCTGCACGCGCTGCTGACCCTGCACCAGATGCTCGCCGGTCTCGACGAGGGCGAGTTGCTGAGCCGGCATCTGGCACCGATGTTCGAGCGCATCCAGGCCATGCTGGGCCTGGACGAGAAGCAGGCCAGGGAGTTGACGCGTCGCGTGAAGCTGATCGCCACCTCGAGGCGTCGCGCCAGCACCGCGCATTTCGAGACGGTGTGTAGCGCGGTGCTCAAGGGGCGTCGCCTGGCCATCGACTACCTGAAGCGGGCGACCGGACGCAGCGAGGCCCGCGAGCTGTCACCGCAGCGCCTGGTGCATTACCGCCATGCCTGGTACCTGGACGCCTGGTGCCACCGCAGCCAAGGCCTGCGGCGCTTTGCGCTGGATGCGATCCAGAGCGCCCGTCTGCAGCCCGACGCGGCGCAGCGCATGCCGCTCAAGGAGCTGGAGGCCGAGCTGGACCGTGGTTACGGCATCTTTGCCGGCGGGCACGAAGCCTGGGCGGAACTGCGCTTTTCGCCCGAGGCCGCCGCCTGGGTGGCGCAGGAGGAATGGCACCCGCGCCAGCAGGCGACGCGCCAGCCCGGTGGCGGCCTGCTGCTCAAGCTGCCCTATGTCGACGCCACCGAGCTGCTGATGGATCTGCTGCGCCATGCCGGCCAGGTTGAGGTGCTGGCCCCGGCCGGCTTGCGAGACGCCTATGCGGCGCGGCTGCGTTCAGCCGTCGCTGCCTTGTAGCGGTGGCAGCAGGCCGGCGGCGCGCAGCTTGTCCTTCTTGCTCGGCCGGCTGCCCTTGATGCCGCCGCTGGCTTGTTGCTCGCTGCTGACCGCCTTGGGCACGAAGCCGGCGACTTGCTCGCGCGGCACGCGCTGCCCTTGCCGCTTCTCGATCAGGCGGAAATGCGATTCGGCGTTCGTCGCGCTATCAAGGCAGATGAAGCTGATGGCGTCGCCGCGCGCGCCCATGCGACCGGTGCGACCGATGCGGTGCACATAGTCGGCGGCGGCGCGCGGCAGCTCGTAGTTCACCACCGCGTCCAGGCCGGGGATGTGCAGGCCGCGGGCGGCGACGTCGGTGGCCACCAGCACGCGCAGCTTGCCGGTCTTGATCGCCGCCAGCACGTCGGCGCGGGCACCCTGGCTGAGCTCGCCATGCAGCGAGGCGGCCTGGATGCCGGCGGCCCAGAGCTTGTCGGCGACATGCTCGGTGGCGTAGCGGGTGGCGACGAAGACCAGCACGCGTTGCCAGCCCTGATGCTGCAGAAGGTGGCGCAGCAGCGGCGTGCGCTGGGCGGCGTCGCATTGCAGCGCGCGCTGGCGGATGTCGGGCGGCTGGCTGTCGATCTGGATGCGAGCCGCGTCGGCGCGCAGCAGGCCATCGGCCAGGCCTTGCACCGCCGGCGGACAGGTGGCGCTGACCAGCAGGGTCTGGCGCTGCCGCGGCAACAAGGACTCGATGCGCGACCACTCGGCCTCGAAGCCGGCGGCGAGCAGCTTGTCCGCCTCGTCCAGCACCAGGGTCTGCACGGCATCCAGGCGCAGGCCGTTGTGCGCCAGCAGATCGAGCAGACGGCCGGGGGTGGCGATCATGAGGTCGCAGCCGCCGCGCAGTGCCATCAGCTGCGGGTTGATCGACACGCCGCCATAGGCCAGGGCGATGCGCAAGCCCGATCCTGCGGCGAAGCCACGCAGCGTCTCGGCAACCTGGATGGCCAGTTCGCGGCTGGGCAGCAGGATGAGCGCCCGCGGTCCGGGTTGAGCCGGCTGGCGCAGGCGGTCGAGCAAGGGCAGCGCATAGGCGGCGGTCTTGCCCGAGCCGGTGTCGGCGATGACCAGCGCGTCGCGGCCGACCAAGGCCTCGGGAATCAGGGCGGTCTGCACCGCGGTCGGCTGCAGCAGACCGGCGGCGCGCACCGCGTTGAGCAGGGCGGTCGACAGCCCGAGCGGGGCGAAGCCCATCAAGCCTCGTCCTGACGTGCCAGGCGTTCGCTTTTCCAGTACACGTCGTCGCCGCCCAGGCCGTCGAGGTTGGCGCGGTTGAGCACGCGGGCCAGCACGAAAAGCAGGTCGGACAGGCGGTTCAGGTACTGGCGCGGCGCCGCGTTGAGGCTCTCGCTGGCGGCCAACTGGATGACGCTGCGTTCGGCCCGCCGGGCCACGGTGCGCGCCACATGGGCGAGCGCCGCCGAGCGCGTGCCCGCCGGCAGGATGAACTCCTTCAGCCGCGGCAGCGTCGCGTTGTGCTGTTCCAGCGCCTCGTCAAGACGCAGCACCGCCTCCATCTTGAGCAGGCTGCCGCCCGGCCAGGACAGTTCGCCACCGAGATTGAACAACTCGTGCTGGATGACGACCAGCAGTTCGCGCACGGCGTCCGGCAGTGGCTCGCACAGCAGCAGGCCCAGGGTCGAGTTCAGTTCGTCGACATCGCCCATGGCGGAGATGCGGCCATGGGTCTTGGGCACCCGGCTGCCGTCGGACAGGCCGGTGGTGCCGTCGTCGCCGGTGCGGGTGGCGATTTGCGTCAGGCGATTGCCCATGCTCAACTTTTCATGATTGGAAACAGAGCGGCATGATGCCAGTCGGGGTCCAATCCGCCGCATGCAATTGCCGCGCACGCTTTTCACCACGCCCGTCATCAACAGCTTGCTGCGCGCGTTCTCGCTGGCCTATTTGCGCCTGGCCGGCTGGAAGGTCGAAGGCAGCTTGAAGGTTGAACGCTGCGTGCTGATCGCCGCGCCGCACACCAGCAACTGGGACCTGCCGCTGACGCTGATGACCGCTTTCGTGCTCGACCTGCGCCTGCACTGGCTGGGCAAGCACACGATCTTCAAGTCTCCCTTCGGCGCGCTGATGCGCTGGCTGGGCGGCATCGCCGTGCACCGCCACCAGAAGAACAACCTGGTCGCCGACTCGGCGCAGGCGCTGCGCGAGGCCGAAGGCAAGCTGCAGCTGATCATTCCGCCCGAGGGCACGCGCGACAAGGTGACGGTCTGGAAGAGCGGCTTCTACTGGATCGCCCATCAGGCCGGGGTACCGATCCAGCTGGCCTACATGGACTATGCGAACAAGCGCGTCGGCCTGGGGCCGCTGTTCCATCCCAGCGGCGACTACGAGGCCGACTTGCCGAAGATCCAGGCCTTCTACGAGCCGTTCACCGGCAAGCACGCCGACAAGACCTAGCCATGTCGCTGACCGCTGCGGTGCGGCGGTCCCTTGCGGGCGTTGGCCGCCGTCGCCGGGCCCTGCGTGGCATGGCCTTGGCGCTTGGGGGGCGGCACGCGGCGGGGCGTGGCTTCGTCGACCGGCCCGCCGGGTTGCACGAAGCGTTCGGCGACGCGGGACAGCAAGGCTTTCCAGGCGGCGATCCAGGGCGCGGGCATGAGGCTCACTCCATCGACAAGGTGCTTGCATGCTGGCAGGCTGCGGTCCGCTCGGCAAGCCGATACTGCGCACAGCCCAGCCAGGAGCCCAGCCATGACCGTTTGCCCTATTGCCATCGCCGTCGGCTGCAAGCGCTGCCCGGCGTTCGCGGTTTGTCCCTTGAAGTCGGTGCTGGGCGATCAGCCCAAGGCGCAGGCCGACCCGCCGACCGAGCCGGCCAAGCCCGCCGCCGCGAAGCGACGCGGCGGCGGCAGCAAGCGCTGAGACCATGCGACGCCGCTCCCTGGTGCTGACCCTGCCCTGGTTCGGCGCCTGCTCGAGCAATTTCTTGCTGGGCGGCCTGGAGGCGCCGAACGAGGTCGTCATCGACAGTCGCTGGGTCAGCGCCGGCCAGCCGACGCGCGCCGGACTGCTGCGCCTGAAGTCGCTGGGCTATGAGCGCGTGCTCTACCTGGCGCCGTTCTCGGTCGGGGACGCCATCGCCGAGGAACCGTCGCTGGTGCGCGCGCAAGGCTTGCGTTTCGACCATGTGCCCATTCCTTGGGCAGCCCCCGACCTGAGCCATGTCGATGCGGTGTTTGCGGTGCTGGACGATTGGCCGGCCAGCGGCAAGGGCTTGGTGCATTGCCAGGTCAATATGCGCGCCTCGGTTCTGGTCTTTCTGCACCGCGTGCTGGTGCGCGGCCATGACCCCGAACAGGCCTGGACGGCGGTGAGCAAGGTCTGGACGCCCGAGGGGCGTTGGCGGGCGCTGGTCGACGCGGCCCTGGAGCGCGGCGGCATTCGCTTCGAGCCGCTCTGAGCTGGCCATGCTGAGCGACGCCCAGATCGACGACCTGCGCCAGCGCTTCGGTGAGCGCTTGCAGACCGGCAGCGCCCAGCGCGATGCCCATGGCCGCGACGAATCCTTCTACCCGCCGATGCCGCCCGACGCGGTGCTGTTCGCCGAGTCCGAGCAGGACGTGCTGGACGCCGTGGCCTGGTGCCACGCGCAACGCGTGCCGCTGATCCCCTTCGGGGCCGGCACCTCGCTGGAGGGCCATGTGCTGGCGGTGCAGGGCGGGCTCTGTCTGGACCTGATGCGCATGGACCGCATCGTCGCCATCGATGCCGACGACCTGACCGTGACGGTGCAGCCCGGTGTGAGCCGCGAGGCCTTGAACGCCGCGGTGCGCGACCAGGGGCTGTTCTTTCCCATCGACCCGGGCGCCAATGCCTCGCTGGGCGGCATGGCCAGCACGCGGGCCAGCGGCACGAACGCGGTGCGCTACGGTACCTTGCGCGAGAACCTGTTGGCGCTGCGGGCGGTGCTGCCGCCGGGCCGCGTCCTGCCATGCGGCAGCCGCGCCAAGAAGAGCAGCGCCGGCTACGACCTCGCCCGTTTGCTGGTCGGCAGCGAGGGCACGCTGGGCGTGATCACCGAGCTGACGCTGAAGCTGCACCCCTTGCCGGAGGCGGTGATGGCGGCGACCGTGCAATTCCCGGCGATCCATGCCGCGGTGCAGACGACGATCGCGGTGATCCAGAGCGGCATCCCGATCGCGCGCTGCGAACTGCTCGATGCCAACGCGATCCGTGCCGTCAACGCCGCCGACCGGCTCGGCCTGGCCGAAGCACCGATGCTGCTGCTGGAGTTCCATGGCAGCCCCTTGGCCGTCAGGGAGCAGGTCGAGGCGGTGCAGGCGATCGCCACGGAGCAGGGCGGCAGCGCCTTCCAATGGGCCGAGACGCCGGAGGCGCGCAGCAAGCTCTGGCGCGCCCGCCACCGCGCCTACTGGAGCGGCCTGCAGCAGTACCCGGGGCACAAGGCCTTGACGACCGATGTCTGCGTGCCGATCAGCCGGCTGGCCGACTGCGTCGACACCAGCCTGGCCGAGGCGGATGCCGACGGCCTGCCCTTCTTTCTCGTCGGGCATGTCGGCGATGGCAATTTCCACATCGCCTACCTGATCGACCCGCAACAGCCCGAGCAGTTGCGGCGCGCCGAAAGCCTGTCGCAACGCCTGGTGCAGCGCGCCATCGCGCTCGGCGGCACCTGCACCGGCGAGCACGGCATCGGGCTGCACAAGCAGGCCTATCTGCTGGAGGAGGCCGGCGAGGTGGCGGTGGACACCATGCGTGCGATCAAGGCGGCGCTGGACCCGCGGGGCATCATGAACCCCGGCAAGGTCTTCGCCAGCACGCCGCCATGAGTCTCTGCCCCCGCTGTGGCGGCCGCTGGTCGCATCTGCTGCTGGCCGGCCGGATGGACCGCATCGTCGAGGTCGAGCACTGCGAAGCCTGCCGCTTGGTCTGGTTCGATCAGCTGGAGTCGGTGCAACTCGCCGGCCTGGGCTGGGTCAGCCTGCTTGATCACTTGCAGCGCGGCGCCGGCCTGGCCATCCCGGACGGCAAGGCCGGCGAACTCGGCTGCCCGCGCTGCACGGCAGGGCTGAAGTCGGTGCTCAACCGCAGCCGTTACGGCAGCTTTGCGGCCTTGGAGTGTCCGCGTGGCCATGGTCATCTGCACACCCATGCCGGCGTGCTGGCCGAGCGCGGCCTGGTGCGTGGCCTGCTGCCGCCCGAACGCGCCGAGTTGCGCAGCGGTCGGCGCCGCTTTGCCTGTCTGAACTGCGGCGCGCCGACCGATGGCGGCAGCGAAAACTGCCGGCATTGCGACACGCCGCTGCTGGTCATGGACCTGCCGCGCCTGGCGCAGGCACTCAGCGTGTCACCGCATGAGGACTCGCCGCGACCCGCTGGCCTGCCCCTGGCCTGGTCCTGCTTTGCCTGCGGTCAGCCCCTGAACCCCAGCCGCGAGGCGGCCTGCGCGGTTTGCCAGCAGGCGGCCGTGGCGCCGTCGCTGGCGGCCTTGCAGCCGCTGCTCGCCGAGGCCGGGAGCCTGCTGGCCGATGCCGCCACCGAACGCCTGTTGAACGCCGCCCGGCATCGCGAGCAGCGCCTGGCCCGGCCACCGCGACAGCGCGACTGGCGGGACACGCAGATGGCGAGGCTGCAGCGATTCGGCGGCAGCGACCGCGACGACTCGCCGCTGGCGCGCTGGTCGCTGCTGGTCGTCGGCCTGCTCCTGCTGCTGCTGGTCCTGCTGGCCTGATGGCCGCAGCGGGTTTCAGGTGCTCAGGCAGCGGTTGTCGAACCAGGTCATCCAGGGCAGCTCGCCGCGCAGCAGTTCGAAAGCGGCCAGCGGACTGAGGGGCGGCGCGAACAGAAAGCCCTGCCCCTCGTCGCAGCCGTAGTCGCGCAGCAGCGCGAGCTGCTCCTCGGTTTCGATGCCCTCGGCCACGCAGCGCAGGCCCAGCTGGTGGGCCAGCCCGATCAGCGATCGCACCAAGGCACGGCTGCGCGCATCCTGGTCCAGCCGGGCAATGAAGCTGCGGTCCAGCTTCAGGCGGTCGACCGGAAAGCGGCAAAGGTAGGACAGCGAGGAGTAGCCGGTGCCGAAGTCGTCGATCGACAGTCCCAGGCCGAGGCCGCGCAACTCGGCCAATGCGTCGAGCGCGGCCTCGCTGTCGTCGAGCAGGATGGATTCGGTCAGCTCCAGCTCCAGCGACTGGGCGCTCAGCCGGTGGGCGCGCAGTCGCTGCAGGATCTCGTCGCTGAGCCGGGCGCGGTGGAATTGCGGCGCCGAGTAGTTGACCGCCACCGGCGTCGGGCGACCGGCGTCGCGCGCCCAGGCGGCCCAGTCCAGCGCTTGGTCGAGGACCAGATCGCCGAGGGCGCCGATCAGGCCTTCGCGCTCGGCCAGGGGAATGAATTGCGCCGGTGCGATCGCCTCGCCATGCAGTTGCCAGCGCGCCAGCGCTTCCAGGCCGCACAGCGCGCCGCTGCGCAGGTCGATCTTGGGCTGCAGCGCGATGCCGATCTGGCGCTGCTCGATCGCGGCGCGCAGCGCACGCGTCTGCAGGCGCAGGTTGTCATGGGCCTGGTAGTGGCGCACCGCCGAGCCGAGCTGGGCGTCGTGCCGCGCTGCCGAGGCAAGCAGCAGGGCCTCGGCGGCCTGGTGGCGACCGACGGTGGCCAGGGCGACGCCGGTTTGCACCTGCACCGCCAGAGGCAGACCGTCGCCCAGTTCGTAATGACCGCTGACGCCGTCGTGGAAGCGTTGGGCCAGTTGCTCGACCGGTGTGCTTTCGCCGCCGGCCGGCACCCAGGCGACGGCGAACTCGTCGGCGCCGACGCGGCCGACCAACTGGCGGCCGCCGCAACCGGCTGCCACCTGCGTGCAACGCAGCGCGACCAGGCAGAGCAGGCGGTCGCCGGCCTCCAGGCCATGCTGCTCGTTGATCGCGGTGAACTGTTCGATGTCCAGCGTCAGCACGGCCATTTGCTCGCCGCGTCGGCCGAGTCGGTCGGCAGCGGCGAGGAAGCCCGTGCGGCTGAGCACGCCGGTGACGGCGTCGATGTCGTCGCGCGGCGGCTGTGGCTGCTCCTGACCGACGCTGCCGTACTGGCCGAGGTAGTGGCTGGGGTAGCCCTGCGCGTCGAACAGGCAGCGGATGTTCAGCCAGTCGCGGTAAACGCGGCCGTCCTTGCGCCGGTTCCAGATCTCGCCCTGCCAGCTGTGTCGCGTCAGCAGCTGGCACCAGAGCTCGGCGTAGAAGGCCTCGCTCTGCAGATTGGCGCGCAGCAGGCTGGGTTTCTCGCCGATCAGCTCGCTGGCGCGGAAGCCGCAATGCCGTTCGAAGGCGCTGTTGACCGCGCAGATGCGACCGTCCAGACCGGTGAGCAGCATGGGCAGGGCACTGCGCTCGAACACCTGGTCCAGCGGTGGTGGTTCGCGATCGGTAACAGACGACATGGCAAGGCTTCCGGCAACGGCTTGCGCAGCAATGTAAAAACGGGGCCATCACGGCGCTGTCGGGAGTTCTGGATCCAGGCCGTCCGGAGCTTGTGTCGTGTACCCAGGGAGTTGCCGATCGCTCTGGCCTGAGCGCGGCGTTGCACAAGCACAAGATGGCAGAACTGGCGACCGCATTGCCCAGGCGACTGGCCTGGATGCCGACCGGGGTCATGCTGGCCCTGGTGGCGCTGCTCTACGGCGTGGCGGCCTGGCCGCTGGGCGGCGATCTGCGCCGCCTGGCCGAGATGCGCGTGGAACAGGACGCCGCCCTGCTGGAACAGCGCGTGCAGCTGAGCGTGGCCCGGCGCATTGCCGAGTTGCGGCAGTTGGCCCGGGGTCTGCGCGGGGCCTCGTTCGATGATCGGGTGGCGCTGCGCGCCGAGTTGGAGGAGCTCAAGCAGCTCAGCGGTGCCTACGCCTGGCTGGCGCTGACCGATCCCGAGGGCAAGGTGCTGGTCGCCAGCCATGGTTGGCTGGAGGGCCAGTCGTTGCAGGGCAGGCCGGTCTACGAGCGCGGCCGCGAGGGGCTCTGGTTCGGCGAGTTCCATCCGGCCAAGTTGTTGGCAAGGTTTCTTGCCGGCAGCGAGTCCGGCGAGGTCTGGGTCGCCGATATCGGTGCCCCGGTGCTGGACGGCGAAGGTCGACTGCGTGCGGTACTCGTCAGCCATCTTCAGGCCGAATGGCTGAAACGTCTGGCCGACGACACGCTGGGGCAGGAACGTCAGCGCCAGCTCGGGCTGCGCTGGGCCTTGTTGCAGGCCGACGGTCAAGCGATCGGCCGACCCGGCGGCGTCAGCCTGCCGCTGCCGCCCGACACGCGGAACCAGCGCCTGGTGCTGCAGGACGTCGGCGGCGACGACTGGTTGCTGGCCCAGCGTGGATTTGACATCGGCGTGCAGAGCGAGCTGCGCTGGCGCGCGCTGGTGGCCCAGGACCTCGACACCGCCTTGGCGCCGCAGCGTCGCCTCTACCTCTGGTTGGGCGGCCTGGCGCTGTTGACCCTGTTGCTTGGCGGTCTGCTGGCGCACTGGCTGACCCGCTTGGTGGCTCGCCCCTACGCCGGCTTGCTGGCGGCCGCGCAGCGCCGTGCCGAAGCCGCCGGCACGGCGCCTGCCGACGCCGAGCTGCTGGGGCGGCTGGGCGACGAGCTCAGCGCCGTGCTGCAGGACCCGCAGGCCGAACCGCTGCTGCGCCACCTGGCCAGCAACGCCCAGCAGCTGCGCCGCATGCTGGACCACCTGCCCATGGGGCTGGCCCTGTGCGACGCCGGGCAGCAGGTGATCTACGTCAATCGCGGCCTGGTGGCGCTGCTCGGCCGCGAGCCGGCCGAGTTGATGGGGCGGCCGCTGGCCGACGCGCTGGCTGTCGATGTCCTGGATTCGCCGCCCGGCGGGCAGTCGCGTCAGGGGCGGCTGGAGCTGCCGTCGGCCGATGGCGCCGCCAGCAGCCTGGCCTGGCAGCAGCTGCCGCTGTTCGACCGCAGCGGCCGTTTGGATGGCAGCCTGCTGCTGCTGCAGGACCAGAGCCGCGAGGTGGGTGAGCGGCGGCGGGCCGACGCCTTGCAGCGTCGCTTCGCGGTGCTGGTCAACAACGCGCACAGCGACGCCTTCGTGCTGCTAGACGCCGACGGTCAGGTGCGCGATTGGAGCCAGGGCGCGGTGCAGCTCAGCGGCTGGTCGGCCGAGGCCGCGCTGGGCCGGCCGCTGGGCCAGCTGCTGCTGGAGGCGGCCGAGGCCGACAGCTTGCTGGCGCGCCTGCAGGCCGACGGCCAGGCGCCGCTGACCACGCGCTGGCGGCGTGCCGACGGTGGCAGCTTCGTCGCCCGCGGGCGCGCCTATCGCCTGCCCGAGGGGGAGTTGGCGCTGATCTTCAGCGATGCCACGCGCGACGAGGAGGCGGCCCAGCGCCTGGCCGACAGCGAGGCCAGGCTGGCGGCGGTGATCGCCGGCGCCAGCGATGCGGTCATCAGCACCGATGCCGATGGCCGCGTGCTGCTCTTCAACCCGGCGGCGGAGCGCATCTTCGGCGTCAGCCAGGCGGAGATGCTCGGTCAGCCGCTGGATCGTCTGCTGCCGCCGGCCGAGCGTGCCAGCCATCCGGACAGGTTGGCGGCGTTCGCGCAGTCGGAAAGCAGCCGGCGTCCGATGGGCGTTGGCAAGGTGGGCGGGCTGCGCGCCGATGGCGAGGCCCTGGTGCTGGAGGCGGCGATCTCGGCGGTGCGCGTCGGCGGTCGCAAGCTGCTCACCGCCATCCTGCGCGACGTCACCGAGCGCGACCGCGCCGAGCAACGCCTGGTCGGCTACCAGCTGCAGCTGACCGAGTTGACGCAGCGCCTGCTGGCCCAGGAGAAGGAAACCACGCGCCGCCTGGCCCAGGTGCTGCACGATGAGCTGGGCCAGACCCTGGCGGCCTTGCGCCTGATGCTCGACGCCGGCCTGCAGCGCGGCGACGCGCCGGCCTGGGTGGGGCGGCTGGACAGCGTGCTCGCCACGGCCAACCGCCAGGTTCGCGAGGTGTTGACCGAGCTGCGCCCGCCGCTGCTGGACGACCAAGGCCTGCGCGCGGCCCTGCTCAATGAGTTGCAGCAGCAGCAGGGCCGGCACGAGGCGCTGAGCCTGGGCCTGGACTGGCAGGCCGACACCGCGCAGCGATGGCCGGCCGATGTCGAGTACGCCGCCTTCATGGTGGCCCGCGAGGCCCTGGGCAATGCGCTGCGTCATGCGCAGGCCAGCCGCATCACGCTGCGCTGTCTGGGCAACGCACAGCGTCTGCAGCTCAGCGTCAGCGACGACGGGCATGGCGATGCCGAACTGGCCAGCCGCTTGCGACCAGGCCACCTCGGCCTGGTCGGCATGCGCGAGCGGGCGCTGGCCATCGCCGCCCGCCTGGACATCGAATCCACGCCGCAGTCCGGCACCACCGTCAGCATCTGCTGGGAAAGCCATGAGCCGTCTTTACCTGATCGATGACCACCAGCTGGTGCGCGAGGGCCTGCGCGCCTTGCTCGAAGGCGCGGGCCATGAGGTGCTGGGCGAGTCCGACGATCCGACGGTGGCGCTGGCCGAGCTGGCGCGGCTGCAGCCCGATGTCTTGCTGCTGGACCTCAACCTCGGCGCGCGCACCGGCTTCGAGGTGCTGGCCGAGTTGCAGCGTCGCAAGCTGGAGGTCCGCGTCATCGTGCTCAGCATGTCCAGCCAGCCCCTGCATGTGGCCGAGGCCTTGCGCCTGGGCGCGCTCGGCTATGTGCTGAAGGGCTCGCCGGGCCGTCAGCTGCTGGAGGCGGTGGAAGCCGTCGCCCAGGGCCGGCGTTCGCTGGGCGAGCAGGAAGCCGAGCTGGCCATCAAGGGCTTGACCGAGGCGCCGTCGCAGGACTTGTTGTCGCCGCGCGAGCGGCAGATCCTGGTGATGGTCGCCAAGGGCCGATCGAGCAGCGAAATCGGCAACGAGTTGCACCTGTCGCCCAAGACGGTCGACACCTACCGCAGCCGCTTGATGGCCAAGTTGTCGCTGGGCGACGTGCCGGCCCTGGTGCGCTGGGCGATCCGCGAGGGCCTGATCTCGGCGCACGATCCCTGAGCCGCCCCACAGCGGCGATCGAGAACACCCGACAGCGCGACGACGGCGTCGTCGGCACGATGGACCTCAACAAAACAGGGAGTCCGCCATGCCTTATCAATCGCTCGCCGTCCCCTGGCCTTTGAGCCTGCTGCTGGACCCTGTGACGCTGTTGTCTCCTGACCTTCGTCGTCAAGAACTCCTGACACCCTGGTCGTGGCCGAATCGGCAGCATGGCGAGGAATCAAGCGCCATGTCACCAAGCCTCTTGCCCGACGCCCCCCATTCCCTGCATGTGCTGCTGGTCGGCAACGACACGGTGGCACGCCATGCGCTGCGCACGGTCGTGGCGGAGCAGCTGGCGGCTGCCCAGGTGACCGAGGTGCAGGGCTTTGCCGACGCGGTGATGTTGTTGGCCCGCGGTGGCGTTCATCTGGTCGTGCTGGACCTGGCGCATCTGGCTGCGCTGAGTGCCGGCGCGCCCTTGCTGTTGCGCGGCCTGGCCCCTGGCGCCCGCTTGCTGGGCTTTGGGCCGCTGGCGGCGGCCCAGGCGGCCGGACTGGAGCATGTCGACGACCTGCTGGAACTGAGCAGCTGGTTGCGCCGCGCCGGTCGCCGCTGAACCGCTTCAGTCGGGCGCCGCGACGCTCCAGCGCTGCGCGACCTGGTCGTAGGCGTTGACCGACTCCAGGTGCACGCCAAAGCCCCAGAGCCGGGCGACATGGCGCAGTACCTCCTGGGCGCTCTTGGCTTCCAGCGGCCTGCCCTGCTGCTGGGTGTGGCGCAAGAGCAGGCTGCGGTCGCCGCGCAGATTGACGTTCCAGACCTGGATGTTCGGTTCGCGCTGACCGAGGTCGTAGTTCGCCGACAGCGCGCTGCGCAGATGGCGGTAGCCGTCCTCGTCGTGGATGGCGGCGATCAGGTAATCCTTCTCGGCCTCGTCGTCGACGACGCTGAACAGCCGGAAATCGCGCATCACCTTGGGGCTCAGGTACTGGGCGATGAAGCTCTCGTCCTTGAAGTTGCGCATCGCGTGCTGCAGCGCCGGCAGCCAGGGCGTGCCGGCCAGGTCGGGGAACCAGCGCCGGTCCTCCTCGGTCGGTGATTCGCAGATGCGCTTGATGTCGGTGTACATCGCGAAGCCCAGCGCATAGGGGTTGAGGGGCTGCATCGGCCGCTGCATGACCACATTGGTGTGCGAGCTCAGCCACTCGATCATCATGCCGTCGGCGAGGAAGCCGTCGTCGTACATCTGGTTGAGCAGCCGGTGGTGCCAGAAGGTCGCCCAGCCCTCGTTCATGACCTGGGTCTGCCGCTGCGGGTAGAAGTACTGGGCGATCTTGCGCACGATGCGCACCACCTCGCGCTGCCAGGGCTCGAGCAGCGGCGCATGCTTCTCGATGAAGTAGAGCAGGTTCTCCTGGGGCTCGGCGGGGAAGCGGCGCTTCTCCGCCTCGGCCTCCTCCTCGGGCTTGCGCGGCAGCGTGCGCCAGAGGTCGTTGAGCTGGCGCTGCAGATAGGCCTCGCGCTCCTCCTGGCGGGCGCGCTCCTTCTCCAGGCTGAGCTTGGCCGGCCGGCGGTAGCGGTCGACGCCATGGTTCATCAGCGCGTGGCAGGAGTCGAGCAGGGCTTCCACCGCATCCAGGCCATGGGCTTGCTCGCACTTGGCGATGTAGTTCTTCGCGTAGACCAGGTAGTCGATGATCGACGAGGCATCGGTCCACATGCGGAACAGGTAATTGCCCTTGAAGAAGCTGTTGTGGCCATAGGCGGCGTGGGCAATGACGAGGGCCTGCATGGCCAGCGTGTTCTCCTCCATCAGGTAGGCGATGCAGGGGTCGGAGTTGATGACGATCTCGTAGGCCAGGCCCATCTGCCCGCGCTGGTAGTGCTGCTGGGTGGCGATGAACTCCTTGCCATAGCTCCAGTGCCGGTAATGCACCGGCATGCCGACCGAGGCATAGGCGTCCATCATCTGCTCGGAGCTGATGATCTCCAGCTGGTTGGCATAGGTGTCCAGACCGTAGCGCTCGGCGGTCGCGCGGATCACCTCGTGGTACTGCTCGATGAGCTCGAAGGTCCAGTCGCTGGGGCTGGGCAGGGGCTGGGAAGGACGCTCGGCAAGCGGCTTCATCTCCAACAGCGGCTTGGGCGCGCGCCGGCCTCCCCACTCATGGGCATTCGGGCCCACGGTGATGAAGCGGCGGTTCTCCGGCGAGCTCATCTCGTCATGCGGCAAGGCGCCCCTCTTTCTTGAACAATTCGCGGAACACCGGGTAGATCTGGTTCACCGCGGTGGCCTTCTTCATCGCGAAGTGCGGCACGGTCTCGGCGAGCTGCTCGTACTCCTCCCAGAGGTTCTGCTCGGGCTCGGCGACCTGCACATAGGCGAAGTAGCGGCACAGCGGCAGGATGCGTTCGCTGAGCAACTCGCAGCAACGGCTGCTGTCGTGATGCCAGTTGTCGCCGTCGCTGGCCTGGGCGCCATAGATGTTCCAGCTGCTCGCCGGGTAGCGGGCGCGCAGGATCTCGTCCATCAGCACCAGGGCGCTGCTCACCACGGTGCCGCCGGTCTCGGTGGCGTGGAAGAAGTTCTGTTCATCGACCTCGGCCGCCTGCGTGTGGTGGCGGATGAAGACGATCTCGACCTTCTCGTAGTGCTTGGTCAGGAACAGATAGAGCAGGATGAAGAAGCGCTTGGCCAGGTCCTTGCGCGCCTCGTCCATCGAGCCGCTGACGTCCATCAGGCAGAACATCACCGCGTTGGTGGACGGCACCGGCACGCGCACGCGGTTGCGAAAGCGCAGATCGATGGGGTCGAGGTAGGGGATGGCGGCAAGCCGGCGCTTGAGCTCGGCGATCTCGGCGAGCAGCTGCAGGCGGCGCGTTTCGTTGGCGTCCTTCAGTTCCTCTTCGAGCTCGGCCAGGCTGCGGCGCTTGGCGAGGCCCAGCGCGATGCGCCGCGACAGCGCGCCGCGCATGCTGCGCACCACGTGCAGATTGGTCGGCGAGCCGTCGCTGACGAAGCCGGCGCGATGCGTCTTCCATTCCGGCTGCTCGGTCAGCTCGGTGCGCACCAGATGCGGCAGCGCCAGGTCCTCGAAGAAGACCTCCATGAACTCCTCGCGGCTGAGGTGGAACACGAAGTCGTCGTCGCCCTCGCCGCTGTCGCTGGCCTGCGAGCCGCCACTGCCCTGGCCGCCGCCCTGGGGCTTGGGCGAGCGGTCGCCCTTGACGAACTCCTTGTTGCCCGGACGCACCACCTCGCGCACGCCGCCGTCGCCATGGTGGAAGGTCGGTTCGCTGAGGTCCTTCTTCGGGATGCGGATGTCCTCGCCGCGCTCGATGTCCTTGATCGACCGTCCATCGATGGCGCGGCGCACCGCCTCCTTGACCTGCTCCTTGACCCGGCGCAGGAAGCGCTCGCGGTTGCCGATGCTCTTGTTCTTGCCCGACAGTCGCCGATCGATGATCGATTGAAGCAAGGCGTTCTCCTCAGCTCGACTTGCGCACCCTCAAATACCACTCACACAGCAGCCGAACCTGCTTGGCCGTGTAGCCCTTGTCGACCATGCGCTGCACGAAGTTCTCGTGCTTCTTCGCGTCCTCGGCACTGGCCTTGGCGTTGAAGCTGATCACCGGCAGCAGGTCCTCGGTGTTGGAGAACATCTTCTTCTCGATCACCGCGCGCAGCTTCTCGTAGCTGGTCCAGGCCGGGTTCTTGCCGCCGTTGTTGGCGCGCGCGCGCAGCACGAAGTTGACGATCTCGTTGCGGAAGTCCTTGGGGTTGGCGATGCCGGCGGGCTTTTCCATCTTCTCCAGCTCGGCGTTCAGCGCCGCGCGGTCGAAGACCTCGCCGGTGTCGGTGTCGCGGTACTCGCTGTCCTGGATCCAGTAGTCGGCATAGGTCACATAGCGGTCGAACAGGTTCTGGCCGTATTCGCTATAGCTTTCCAGGTAGGCGGTCTGGATCTCCTTGCCGATGAACTCCGCGTAGCGCTGCGCCAGGTGTTCCTTGATGAAGCCGATGTACTTTTCTTCCAACTCCTTGGGGAACTGCTCGCGCTCGATCTGCTGTTCGAGCACGTACATCAGGTGCACCGGGTTGGCGGCGACCTCGGTGCTGTCGAAGTTGAAGACCTTGGAGAGGATCTTGTAGGCAAAGCGCGTGCTGATGCCGCTCATGCCCTCGTCGACACCGGCGATGTCGCGGTACTCGAGCATGGACTTGGCCTTCGGGTCGGTGTCCTTCAGGTTGTCGCCGTCGTAGATCTGCATCTTGCTGAACAGCGAGCTGTTCTCCGGCTCCTTGAGCCGGGTCAGCACCGCGAACTGCGCCATCATCTTCAGCGTTCCCGGTGCGCAGGGCGCGGCGGCCAGCGAGGAGTTGCGGATCAGCTTCTCGTAGATCTTGATCTCTTCGGTGACGCGCAGGCAGTAGGGCACCTTGACGATGTAGATGCGGTCGAGGAATGCCTCGTTGTTCTTGTTGTTGCGGAAGCTCTTCCACTCGCTCTCGTTCGAGTGCGCAAGGATGATGCCGTCGAAGGGAATCGCGCCGAAGCCCTCGGTGCCCTTGAAGTTCCCCTCCTGCGTCGCGGTGAGCAGCGGGTGCAGCACCTTGATCGGCGCCTTGAACATCTCGACGAATTCCAGCAGGCCCTGGTTGGCTAGGCAGAGGCCGCCGGAATAGCTGTAGGCGTCGGGGTCGTCCTGCGCGTAGGTCTCCAGCTTGCGGATGTCGACCTTGCCGACCAGCGAGCTGATGTCCTGGTTGTTCTCGTCGCCCGGCTCGGTCTTGGACACGCCGATCTGCTTGAGCACCGAGGGGTAGCGTTTGACGACCTTGAACTTGCGGATGTCGCCGCCGAACTCCTCCAGGCGCTTGACCGCCCAGGGGCTCATGATGCGGTTCAGGTAGCGCTGCGGGATGCCGTATTCCTTCTCCAGGATGGGCCCGTCCTCGAGCGCGTCAAAGAGGCCCAGCGGGCTCTCGTTCACCGGCGAGTCCTTGATCGCGTAGAAGGGCACCTGCTCCATCAGCAGCTTCAGGCGCTCGGCGATCGAGCTCTTGCCGCCGCCGACCGGGCCGAGCAGGTAGAGGATCTGCTTCTTCTCCTCCAGCCCTTGCGCCGCATGGCGGAAGTAGGCGACGACCTGTTCGATCGCATCCTCCAGGCCGTAGAACTCGGCGAAGGCCGGGTAGATCTTCACCAGCTTGTTCTGGAAGATGCGCGACAGGCGCGGGTCGTTGCGCGTGTCGATGACCTGGGGCTCGCCGATCGCCTTGAGCATGCGCTCGGCGGCGCTGGCGTAGGCCAGCGGGTTGCGTTTGCATTCCGCGAGGTACTCCTCGATCGTGAGTTCCTCGACCTTGGTGCGCTCGTAGCGCGCCGCGAAGTGGCTGATCACATCCATTCCACGCACTCCTTTCGGGGCGTCGGGAGAGGACCGGGAGGGAACTCACCCCGCGCCTGCAAACCATTCGTCGTTGCGATCGATCATGCACCAAGCCGGCCAAGCTTGCGCAAGCAATCGCGCAACGCCCGACTGCTTATCAGGGTGGACAGCGGAAGGGCTTCACGCGATTCTGGCGATTGCGCGTTTCAGCCGGCGGTTCGCGTAGCGGCGGCCGCCGAATTCGTAGGCCGATTCGCCCTGGTCGGCGTAGCCGCAGGCGGCGTAGAAGGCCAGCGCGCGCGTGTTGCCGGCCCAGCAGTCCAGCCACAGCTGCCGCGCGCCGGCCTTGGCCGCGCTGGCCTCGGCGGCGCTCAGCAGGCGTCGGCCCAGGCCCTGGCGCTGGAAGCGCGGATGCAGATAAAGCCGTTCCAGCTCGGCCAGCGCGCCGTCCAGGCGCAACATCGCCAATCCGGTGACATGGGCTTCGCCGTCGACCTCATGCGCCAGCAGCAGGCAGCGCCGCGGCGGATCCTGCAGCCACTGTTGCCATCGCGCTGGGTCGCCGCTGGCCAGGGCCTCGGCGGTCAGGTCGGCGCGCAGGCCGTTGGTGCAATAGGTGTCGAGAAAGACCTGCAGCGCCAAGCCGGCCAGCGCGGCGGCATCGCTGGGCTGCGCCGGCCGCAGTTGCATCAGTGGCCGGTGTCGCCGCGCAGGCGCTCGATCACGCCCTGCAGCGCGTCCAGCGAGCCGAAGCGGATCGCCAGCTCGCCGCTCTGCGTCTTCTTGCCCTGCTTGAGCACGCGGATCTCGACCTCGGCGGCGAGCAGGTCCGACAGCTCCTCCTCCAGGCGCAGCAGATCGCGCGGCTTGTCGTGCTTGACGCGCAGCAGCGGCTGCTGACGGCCCTGGCGCGCGACCAGCTTTTCGGTGTCGCGCACGCTGAGCTTCTTGGCCACCACCTCGTTGGCGGCGGTGATCTGCGCCGCGCCCTCGAGCCCGAGCAGCGCGCGGGCATGGCCCATGTCGAGATCACCGGCCATCAGCAGCTGCTGGACCGGCGCCGCCAGTTGCAGCAGGCGCAGCAGATTGCTGGCCGCCGAGCGCGAGCGGCCGACAGCTTGCGCCGCCTGCTCGTGGGTCAGGCCGAACTCGTCGACCAGTCGCTTCAGGCCCTGCGCCTCTTCCAGCGGGTTCAGGTCCTCGCGCTGGATGTTCTCGATCAGCGCCATCACGGCGGCCGATTCGTCCGGCACCTCCTTGACCAGCACCGGCACCTCGGCGAGGCCGGCCAGCTGCGAGGCGCGGAAGCGGCGTTCGCCGGCAATGATCTCGTAGCGCTCCTCGCCGACCGGTCGCACGAGGATCGGTTGCATCACGCCCTGCGAGCGGATGCTTTCGGCGAGCTCGTACAGCGAGCCCTCGTCCATGCGCGTGCGCGGCTGGTATTTACCGGCCTGCAGCTGCGTGACCTTGAGCGTGGACGGCTGACCCGCGGGCGCGGGGGCGTCGCTGACTTTGGGACCGAGCAGGGCGTCGAGGCCCAGGCCCAAGCCCTTGGGGCGTTTGGTGACCATGGGGCGGGATTGTCTCAGCGTGCTTCGACCAGGCTGCGCAGCAAGGCGCGACCCTGCGGCCACAGGCCCAGACCGCTGTCCGCGTTGACATGGCCGCGCATGCCCAGCGACACCTGGGTCGCGCCCCAAGCGCTGGCCAAGGCGGCGGCGCGGCCGGCCGGGTCGTAGGGGTCGTCGGTGGACGACAGCAGCAGGGCGGTGAACGGCAGCGGCTGCAACACCGGTTCGCGCCAGCTCGGCAGCACGGGGGGCCAGTCGTCGCGGCCGGGGTCGGGCGGCGCGACCAGCAGCGCGCCGGCCACCTTGGCGGTGTGCTGCGAATGCGCGGCCCAGGCGGCGACCAGATGGCAGCCCAGGCTGTGCGCGGCCAAGAGCAGGCGGGGCGCAGGGTGCTCGGCGACGGCCACGTCCAGCTGCGCCATCCAGTCACCGCGGCGCGGTGTCATCCAATCATGCTGCTGCACGCGCTGGTCGCCCCAGTAAGCCTCCCACAGCGTCTGCCAATGGCCGTCGCCGCTGTTCTGCCAGCCGGGCAGCAGCAACACCGGGATCTCGTCGGGGGCTGGAGAATGGCGCACCCCTGCATGAGGAAGCACTGACATGTCGTTCCGCGTTTTTGTTGATGGCCATGAAGGCACCACCGGCCTTCGCATCCATGAGTATCTGGCCGCCCGCGCCGACATCGAGCTGCTGGTGATCGATTCGGACAAGCGCAAGGACGCGGCCGAGCGGGCGCGGCTGCTGAACGCCGCCGACGTCGCCTTCCTCTGCCTGCCGGATGCGGCGGCCAAGGAGGCCGTGGCCCTGATCGACAACCCCAGGACCTGCGTGATCGACGCCAGCACCGCGCATCGCACCCAGGCCGGCTGGGCCTTCGGCCTGCCCGAGCTGCACGCCGGCCAGCGCGACGCGATCCGCGCGTCCAAGCGCATCGCCAACCCCGGCTGTCATGCCTCGGCCTTCATCCTCGCGATGCGCCCGCTGGTCGATGCCGGCCTGGTGCCGCCCGACGCGCGCATCAGCTGCAACTCGATCACCGGCTACTCGGGCGGCGGCAAGTCCATGATTGCCCAGTACAGCGCCGGCGGCGACGCCCGCCTGCAGTCGCCGCGCCCCTATGCGCTGACGCTGACCCACAAGCACCAGCCGGAGATGGCGGCGCACACGGGACTGACGAGCCCGCCGCTGTTCCAGCCCATCGTCGGCCCCTTCTACAAAGGCCTGGCGGTCAGCATTCCGCTGCACCTGGCCGAGCTGAAGCCGGGCACCACGGCCGAGCAGCTGCATGCGGTGCTGGCCGCGCGCTACAGCGGCGAGCCCTTCATCCGCGTGCTGCCGCTGCGCGACGAGGCGACCTTGGCGGAGGGCTTCTACGACGTGCAGGCCTGCAACGACACCAACCGCGTCGACCTCCTGGTGCTGGGCAACGAGCGCCATGCGATGCTCATCGCCCGCCTCGACAACCTCGGCAAGGGCGCCAGCGGTGCGGCGGTGCAGAGCATGAATGTGCATCTCGGTGTGGACGAAGCGACCGGCCTGTGATGGCGGTCGCAATGTCGACAAAGTCGATGAGGGTCTGGGTCTGCGCTGAGCGGCCTATGCTGGCGCCCGGCTAGCGGAGTCAGCATGCAGGTCGCCGGGTTTCAGCTGCAGGACGTGATCCACGCCGGTGGCGACACCGTGGTGGCGCGCGCGCTGTCGCCGGCCGGCGAGGCGGTGGTGCTCAAGCTGCTCGACAGCCAGCAGCCGGCGCCCGAGCAGGTGGCGCGCTGGCGCCACGAGTTCGCGCTGTTGCGTGGCTTCGACTCCGAATGGATCATCCAGGCGCGTGAGCTGCTCGCTCTGGAGCGCAGCCTGGTGCTGGTGCTGGAACCCTTCGGCAGCCACAGCCTGGCGCAGCTGATCGAGCGCCAGCTGCTCGACCTGCCGGAGCGCCTGAACCTCGCGCTACAGCTGACCCAGGCGCTGGCCGCCGTGCACGGCCGGCAGCTGGTGCATGGCGATGTGGCGCCGAAGAATGTGCTGGTCGACCTGGCGCAGATGCGCCTCAAGCTCTGCGACTTCGGCCTGGCAACACGGCTGGACCAGCCGCCCGGCATCGGGCTGCAGCTGCGCGGCACGCTGGACTACCTGGCCCCGGAGCAGACCGGGCGCACCAATCTGGCGGTCGACCACCGCAGCGATCTGTACGCGCTGGGCGTCACGCTCTACGAGCTGTTCGGCGGCCGCCGGCCGTTCCAGGCCAGCGACCCGCTGAGCCTGCTGCACGCGCAGCTGGCGCAGGCGCCGCGACCGCTGCAGGAGCTGGGCGTGCCCGAGGCCTTGGCGGCCATCGTGCACAAGCTGCTCGCCAAGCAGCCCGACCAGCGCTACCAGAGCAGCCATGGCCTGCTGCACGATCTGCAGCAATGTGCCGACGCGCTGCGCCAGCAGGGCCGCGTCGAGCCGTTCGCGCTCGCTCGCCACGATGTGCCGGAGCGCTTCCAGCTGGCGCAAAAGCTCTACGGGCGTGCGGCAGAGACGGCGGCCATCCTCGCTGCCTTCGAGCGCGTGCAGGGCGGCCGGCCCGAGCTGCTGCTGGTCAGCGGGCCCTCGGGCATCGGCAAGACCGCGCTGGTCGCCGAGCTGCACCGGCCCATCCTGGCGCGCCGCGGTCATTTCCTGCGCGGCAAATGCGAGCAGTACGCGCGCAACCAGCCGTACGCGGCGCTGTTGCAGGCCTTCCAGCCGCTGCTGCTGCAGCTGGCGGCGGAACAGCCGCTGTACTGGCAGGAGCGCTTGCGCGAGGCCCTGGGCGAGCAGGCCGCCGCCCTGCTCGCGCTGCTGCCGGCGCTGGCGCCCTTGCTGGGCGAGGTACCGCCGCTGCAGGCCCTGCCGCCGGCCGAGCAGGAGCAGCGCCTGCACTATGTGTTCGGCCGCTTCGTGCAGGCGCTGGCCGCGCCGGCCCACCCGCTGCTGCTCTTCATCGACGATCTGCAATGGGCCGATGCGCCGACCCTGGGCCTGCTCGACAGCCTGCTGCGCGCCGAGGAGGGCGGCTGCCTGCTGGTGGTTGGCGCCTACCGCGACAACGAGGTCGACGAGCGCCACCCGCTGCAGGACCTGCAGGCCGGCCTGCGCCAGGCCGGCGTCGCGGTCGAGCGCCTGCAGCTGCGCAATCTGCAGCTGGACGAGATCGCCGAGCTGCTCGGCGACAGCCTGGCCTGTCCGGCCGCGCAGACCCTGGAGCTGGCCCGTCTCTGCCTGGACAAGACGGCGGGCAATCCCTTCTTCCTCGGTCAGTTCCTGCGCCGCCTGGCCGAGCAGGGCGATCTGCGCTACGAGCACGCCGCCGGTGCCTGGCGCTGGCGCCTGGACGTGATCGCCGGCCGCGGCATGACCGACAACGTCGTCGAGCTGATGCTGCAGCGCCTGCGCGAGCTGGCGCCGCCGACGCAGCAGCTGCTCGCCCGCGCCGCCTTCCTCGGCGAGGCCTTCAGCCTGCGCGAGCTGATGCTGCTGTCGGCGCAGGACGCCGCCGCCTGCGCGGCCCAGCTCTGGCCGGCCTTGAGTGCCGGCCTGCTGCAGCCGCTGGACGAGGGCTACCAGTTCGACTCCGATCCGCAGCTGCTGGCACGGGCGCGTTTTCGTTTTCTGCACGACCGCGTGCAGCAGGCGGCGCATGGGCTGACGCCCGAGACGGCGCGCTGCGCGCTGCAGCTGGAGGGCGGCCGCCGCCTGCTCGCCGGCCTCGCCGAGGCGGAGCTGGAGGAGCGGCTCTTCGTCGTGCTCGACGGGCTCAACCAGGGCCTGGCGCTGATCGCCGACCCGGCCGAGCGCGCGATGCTGCGCGCACTGAACCTGCGCGCCGGCCTGCGCGCCAAGACCGCCTCGGCCTACCCGGCGGCGGTGCGCTGCCTGCGCCAGGCCAGGGCCCTGGTCGCGCCCGATGGCTGGTTGAGCGAGCCGGCGCAGACCCATGCGATCCACAAGGCCCTGGCCGAGGCGGAGTACCTGAGCGGTGACTTCGCCGCCGCCGAGGCCCTCTACCCCGAGGTGCAATCGCGCTGCCCCGACCCGCTGCACCGCGCCGAGCTCTGCCTGGTGCAGGCCGACCAGTTCAACATCCAGGGCCGTTTTGCCGAGGCGGTGCCGGTGCTGATCCAGGGCCTGGCCCTGGTCGGCCACCCGTTCCCGGTCGAGGATGCCGAGGCGATGGCGGCCTTCCCGGCGGAGTTCGCGACCTGCCAGGCCTTGCTCGCCGCGCAGGGCGGCTTTGAGGCGCATGCGCAGGCGGCCGAGATGCGCGATCCGGCCCGCTTGCTGCAGATGCAGCTGAACCTGGCGCTGTCGCATGCCAGCTACCAGCTGGCGCAGTTCGGCCTGTTCCTGCTCAATGCCTGCCGCATGCTGCGCACCGTCGTCGAGCAGGGCCAGTGCGACCTCAGCTCGATCGCCTTCGTCGCCTACACCACCGCGATGTCGGCGATGAAGCGACCCTACCCGGACGTCTTCGCGATGGGGCGCTTTGCGCTGCGCCTGGCCGAGGCGCGCGACAACCAGCATTACCGCATCACCGTCTACCAGTACCACTGCCCCTTCTACCAGCACTGGGGCGAGTCGCTGCACCAGACCCTGGCGCCGCTGGAGCGGGCAATCGCGCTGGGCCAGAGCGGCATGAACCCGCTGTCGACCGGCTACTGCGTGCTGCTGCGTGCGGTCAATCTGGCCATCCTCGGCGAGCCGCTGGACGCGCTGCAGACCGAGGCCGAGCGGGCGCTGCGCTTCCTGCAGCGCAGCCACCAGGTCAATACCGAGGCCATGCTGCGCCACGGCGTGCTGCAACCGCTGGCCGCGCTGCGCGGCCAGACCGAGGGGCCCTTGAGCTTCGACGGCCCCGAGCTGCGCAGCAGCGACTACTTCGGCGGCGATCTGCGCAGCCCCGGCATCCCGCTGGCCTTCTACAGCGTGGCCTGGCTGCGCCACGCGCTGCTGTTCGACGCGGCGGAAGCCTGGCGATTGCACGCGCCCAATGTGCCGATGATCGGTCAGGTGCTGCCCGACTCGCCGAGCTGGGTCGAGGCCTGCTTCTACCTGGCGCTGGGCCTGCTGCGCGATGGCTTTGCCGAGACGCCCGAGGCTGAGCGGCTGGCCCAGGCCGAGGCCGAGCGCACCCGCTTCGCGCTCTGGGCCGAGGGCTGCGAGGCGAATTTCCGCCACCGCGAGCTGCTCATCGCCGCCGAACTGGCGCGGGTGCGCGGCGACGAGAGGGCGGCGATGAACCTCTACGCGCAGGCCATCGCCGCCGCCGGCGAGGCCGGCTTCCTGGTCGACGAGGCGCTGGCCAACGAGTTGTACGCGCGCTTCTGGTGGAGCCTGCAGCAGCGCCAGCTGGCGCTGAACTTCATTCGCGAGGCCTATTACCTGTACCGCCGCTGGGGCGCGCTGGCCAAGTGCCGGCAGCTGGAGGCGGCCTGGCCGCAGGCCCTGTTCCGCGTCGCCGGGCCGCGCGAGTCCCTGGCCTCGCGCAGCCGCAGCGAGCAGGCCGAGCTGCTCGATCTGCAATCGCTGATCAAGGCCAACCAGACCCTGTCGCAGCAGATCCAGCTCGACACCTTGCTGGAGCGCATGCTGGCCTTGATGCTGGAGAACGCCGGCGCCGAGCGCGGCGCCATCGTCGTCGCCGACGAGCATGAGGGCCTGCGCCTGGAGACCCTGGGTGCCCTCGCCCCCGGCGGCGCGCTGCAATGCCAGCGCCTCAGCCTGCCGCTGGCCGAGGCCGGCGCGCTGCTGCCGCTGGCCCTGCTGGAGGCGGTGCGCCAGAGCCGGCAAAGCCTGGTGCTGGGCCCGCGCGACGAGCGCTACGCGCAGCAGCCCTATCTGCTCGGCCAAGCGCCGAAGTCGGTGCTCTGCCTGCCGGTGCTCAACCAGGGCCAGCTGGTCGCCCTGGTCTACCTGGAGAACCGCCTGCTCGAGGAGGCGTTCACGCTACGCCATCTGCAGACCCTGCAGGTGCTGGGCGCGCAGGCGGCGATCTCGCTGGTCAACGCGCGCCTGGTCGAGACCCTGGAGCAGAAGGTCGCCGCGCGCACCGAGGCGCTGCGCCAGATGACGATGAAGGACGGGCTGACCGGCATCGCCAACCGGCGTGCCTTCGACGAGCGCCTGGAGCTGGAATGGCGGCGCAGCCGGCGCCAGCAGCAGCCGCTGGCCCTGCTGATGGTCGACATCGACCACTTCAAGCCTTACAACGACCGCTACGGGCATCTGGAAGGCGACCGCTGCATCCAGCTGGTTGCGCAGACCCTGGCCCAGGCGGCGACGCGCGCCGGCGACCTGGTGGCCCGCTACGGGGGCGAGGAATTCGTGCTGCTGCTGCCGCAGACCGATCTGGCCGCGGCGCTGGGCATGGCCCAGGCCTGTGCCGAGGCGCTGCGCAAGCAGGGCATCGTGCACCAGGCATCGCCGGTGGCCGCCCAGGTCAGCCTGAGCATTGGCGTGGCGGTGCTGGAGGCCGACGAGCAGGCCCCGGCCGAGACCCTGATCGCGCGTGCCGACGCGGCGCTCTACCGCGCCAAGCGCGCCGGTCGGGATCGCATCGCGAGCTGAACGAAGGCCGGCCGGCTTACTGCAGCACCATTTCCACCCGCCGGTTGCGGGCGCGACCGGTCTCGTCGGCATTGCTGGCCTGCGGCGTCAACGGGCCAACGCCGCGCGCCAGCAGGCGCTTCGCATCCACCCGGTAGGGCGCGGCGCTCAGGGCCGCGACCACCGCCTGCGCACGCGCCTGGCTGAGCGCCTGATTGGCGTCCAGGCCGCCGACGTTGTCGGTATGGCCGACGATGTAGACCTTGGCCTGCGCTTGCTGCTGCAGCAACGCTGCCATCTCGTCGAGTTGGGCCTTGCTCTCCGGCTTGAGCTCGGTCTTGCCGCTGTCGAAGAACAGGCCGCTCAGCGTCACTCTGCCCTCGCTCTGCAAGCCGTCGGCGATCGCCTTGGCGTCGACCGTGACCTGGCCGGTCGGCATGGGCTTGGGCTCGACGATCTCGATGTAGCTGGCGGCGCGGTCGGTGTAGGCGTTCTCGGCCAGCGAGGTGTAGACGAGGATCTGCAGGCTGTTGCCGCCGCGGCTCAGGGTGCCGGCCAGCATGCGGCCTTCGTCGGCGCTGAGCGCCATCGGCAGGCTCCAGCGGCTGCCCTTGAAGCTGCCGCCCTTAACGCCGACCACCGAGCCCTTGGCCCAGTCCATCTGCTTGCCGCGCGCATGCTTGTCCAGCGTGAAGTAGGCGTCGTGGCAGGCCTTGAGCTCGCAGGCGAAGCGCGGCTTGAAGCCGGCCGCCAGCAGGGCCTGCTGCTGGTTGCGGAACATCTCCAGCGCCGTCTTGCCCTGTGGGCCCAGGTAGTACAGGCGGGTGATCTTGCCCTCGGCGAGCAGCGGGTCGGCGAACTTGCGGCGTGACTTGGGGTCGACGCCGGCAGCGCCGGGCAGCTCGGTGGCCGCCCAGTCCTGCTGGACATAGCCGAGCAGCAGCGAGCCGGCGAAACGACTGATCGCTGGGTGGTCCTTGCTGCCGGGCAGATCGCTGCTCGGCGTGTCCTTGGCGAGCAGGGCGCTGCTGGCCAGCAGCAGGGCGGACAAGGCGATGGATTTGGGCAGCAGCATCGGGGCGCGCTAGGAGCGAGATCACAGGGGGCGCCATGCTGCCTGTCCTGGCGGCGACGGCGGTTACCGAGCGTGAACGCCGACACCCGAGGATGGGGGGCTCAGCCGGCGTCGCCCCTGCCCTTGTAGGCGCGGATCGCGCTGATCCGTCCTTGCGCGTCGAAGTCCAGCACATCGACGACGAAGAGCTCGACCGTCTGTTCCGCCAGTTGGACGGCGATGCGCAGCTCGGCGACCGCCGATGCCTCGGTGGCGTGCAGCCTCAGGATTTCGATCTGCAGGCCCAGCGCGGCGTCGAAATTGCGCTGTGTCTCGACCAGCGCCGCGTCGCGGCCGACCACGCGCAGCTGCCAGTCGCGCAGCACGACCTCGGGCGCCTGCAGCGCGGCGATGGTTTGCAGGTCCTTGGCGGCATAGGCCTGCAGATAGCGGCGGCACAGGGCCGCATGGCGCTCGGCCGCCTCAGACCCCATGTCGTCGGAACCAGGCCAGGCAGCGCTGCCAGCCGTCCTTGGCCGCGGCCTCGCGGTAGTTCGGCCGGTAGTCGGCATGGAAGGCGTGTGGCGCGTCGCGGTAAAGCACGAAGTCCGACTTGGAAGCGTTCAAGTTTTTCGACGCTTTCAGCTTGTTCTGCATTTGCGCGACCGTGCTGTTCGGGATGCCGGTGTCCTCGCCGCCGTAGAGGCCGAGCACCGGCGCCTTCAGCTCGTCGACGACATCAAGGGCATGCCGCGGTGTGATCGGCGAACTGTTGCCGACCAGGCGGCCGTACCAGGCGACGCCCGCCTTCACCCGGGGCTGGTGCGCGCTGTACAGCCAGGTGATGCGGCCGCCGTAGCAGAAGCCGGTGATGCCGACGCGCTGCAGATCGCCGCCGTTCGCGCCCGCCCAGGCCAGGCAGGCATCGAGGTCCTGCATGACCTGCGCGTCCGGCACCTTGGCGATGATCTCGCGCACCAGATTGGCGGTGTCGGCGACCTTCTTCACATCGCCCTGGCGCACGAAGAGCTCGGGCGCGATGCACAGATAGCCGGCCTTGGCAAAGCGCCGCGCGACGTCGGCGATATGGGCGTGCACGCCGAAGATTTCGCTGACCAGCAGGATCACCGGGCGTTTGCCCTGGCCGGCCGGCGCGGCGCGGTAGGCGGGCATCGCGAAGCCGTTCACATCGATGGTGATCTCGCCGGCGAGCAGGCCGTCGTCTGGCGTGCTGATCAGGGTCTGCGCTTCGATCGGCAGGGCGGCGGCGGCAAAGCTGGTGGCCATCAGCGTGCGTCTTCCTTCATTCAACATCGGCGGTCTCGCTGCGGTAGTGGTAGCGGTAGGCAAGCTGGAAGCCCAGCTTCTCGTAGAGGCGGATGGCGGCGGCGTTGTCGTCGCTGACCTGCAGGTAGGCGTGCACGGCGCCTTGCGCGCTTCCTTGCGCCAGCAGCGCGCGGCAGAGCCGCTCGCCATGACCCTGGCCGCGTTGCGACTCGGGCGTGAACACGTCGTACAGGCCGACCAGTCCGTCCTCGATGGCGATTTGGCCGCAAGCCAGCAGCGTGCTGCCGCGGAGCAGCCGGAAGCCCTGGTAAGGCACCCGGCTTTCACGCAGCCGTTCCGCGTGCGCGGCGATCTGCTCGGCCGGGCTGCCGCGCAGCTCCCCGACCAGTTGCGCATAGGCCGCCGTGTCCAGGCGCTGCAGCTGCACGCCGGCCGGCAGTGCTGGCGCGCTGAGGCTGGCCAGGTCCACTAGGGCCATCACCCGGGTCTCGTCGAAGCGATGCCAGCGCAGGATGGCCAGGCGCGCGTCCAGGTCGGTCGGCTGCGTGAACGGGGTGATGCGCACGATCAGCGGCAGGCCGCTGGACGCGAATGCCGCCCGGCAGCGCGCCAGCATGTCGGCCAGCGGCAGCCGACCCTGCTGCAGCGCGTTCACGCAACGCGCCCGCTTGGCCTTGCCGGGCGACAGGCGCAGCAGCCAGCCGTCGACGAAGGCCTGCTGCGGCGGTGCGCTGGCGTTCAGCCCGGCGTCCTCGATGCGGCGCGCCAGGGTGGCGGTGGGTGGGGCGTCGCGGCGGCGCAGCAGGCCCATCGGCTCAGAGCGCCTTCACCCGCTCGACCATTTCCTTCGCGCAATCCACATAGGCCTGGGCCCCCTTGGAGCTGGGGTCGAAGACCACGCCCGGCTGGCCGTAGCTGGGGGCCTCGGCCAGGCGCACATTGCGCGGGATCACGGTGTCGAAGACCTTGTCGCCGAAGTGGCCCTTGAGCTGTTCGGCGACCTGGGCCTGCAAGGTGATGCGCGGGTCGTACATCACGCGCAGCAGGCCGATGACCTTGAGGTCGGCGTTCAGATTGCCGTGCACCTGCTTGATGGTGTTGACCAGGTCGGTCAGGCCCTCGAGCGCGAAGTACTCGCATTGCATGGGCACCAGCACGCCATGGGCGGAGCACAGGCCGTTCAGGGTCAGCAGGCTCAGGGACGGCGGGCAGTCGATCAGCACCAGGTCGTAGTCGGCATCGACGGCGGCCAGCGCGGTCTTCAGGCGCAGCCGGTTGCGCTCCAGATTGACCAGCTCGACCTCGGCGCCGGCCAGCTCGCGGTTAGCGCCCAGCACGTCGTAGCCGCCGAGTTCGCTGCGCTTGCTGGTCTCGGCCACGCTGGCGTTCTCCAGCAGCACGTCGTAGACATTGGGGTCGAGCTGGCGCTTGTCCAGCCCTGAGCCCATGGTCGCATTGCCCTGGGGATCGAGGTCGACGAGCAGCACCCGCTGGCCGATCTTCGCCAGGCCGGCGGCCAGGTTCACGCAGGTGGTGGTTTTGCCGACGCCGCCTTTTTGATTCGCAATGCAGAAGATCTTGGCCATGGGCTCAATTCTCTGCTGCGCGCAGCCTCATCCAGACCAGACAGCGCTGGGCATCAACCCCAGGGACGGCCAGTTGTTCCACGTGGAACACCTCGATGTCGGCCGGCAGCGCGGCGATCTCGTCGGCCGGGTGCTGGCCTTTGAGCGCCATCCACACGCCACCTGGCGCCAGCAGGCCGCGCGTCAGGCCCACGAAATCGGCCAGCGACGCGAAGGCGCGGCTGGTGATGACGGGGAAGGGGGCGGTCTGCAATTCCTCGACGCGGGCGTGCTCGGCGCGCAGGTTCTTCAGGCCCAGCTCGGCGCCGACCTGGGTGATGAAGCGCGCCTTCTTGGCCACGGTGTCGACGCAGGTGATGCTCAGTTCGGGCGCGGCGATGGCGAAGGCGGCGCCCGGCAGGCCGCCGCCGCTGCCGACATCGAGCACCCGGGTCGGCGCGCCGCCGGTGTGCCGGCGCAGCGGCGGCAGGGCGGCCAGGCTGTCCAGCAGGTGCAGGCGCAGCATGGACTCCGGCTCGCGCACCGCGGTCAGGTTGTAAACCTTGTTCCACTTGGCCAGCAGCGCCAGGTAGTCAAGCAGCAGGCCTTGCTGCGGGGCGGAAAGCGGCAGACCCAGGGCATCGAGGCCCTGGGCGAGGTGGGGTGCAAGCGGCATGTTGGGCTTTACGTGGGGAGGTCAGTCAGGCGTCGTTGAAGCTCTGCCGGAACGTTGATCCACAGTGTTGATGAGCCTGTCTCCCAGTGCTCGCCATACTCCGAGGCCAGTGACGCGCAGATATGGCTCAGTAGCTCCCTATGCTCCCAGCGATCGGGCTGTGCAGCTTGAATGGCGTGTTTGGCGGGATCCCAGCTCAGCCCGTTTGCCAGGCGGTAGATGAGCTCAAAGCTTCTGCGCCCATCGAGCCGGACAAGAAGGTGGCCGGCTTGGTCAATCTCGATTGCTTCGATGTGACTACTGGTTTGGCCGCTCATGCCGTGACCTCGGCCTCGGGCGTGAAGCCCTTGAAGCGGCCTTTGCGCAAATGGATCAGAAGCAGCGAGATCGCGGCCGGCGTGATGCCGGAGATGCGCGATGCCTGGCCCAGGGTCTCGGGCCGGTGCTGGGCCAGCTTCTGCCTGGCCTCGATGGACAGCGCGCTGACCTGGGCGTAGTCCAGTTCCTCAGGCAGGCGCATGTGCTCGAAGGCGGCGGCGCGGGCCACGTCGTCCTGCTGCTTGTCGATATAGCCGGCGTACTTGGTCTGGATTTCCAGCTGCTCGATGACGACGTCGCCGAGTTCGGCGCCCAGTTCGGCCCGCAATGTTTCACGTGAAACAGCGAAGCCGGGTTTGCCGATCCTGCCGGCCTCCGCCACCGCGTCGAAGCCGACGCCAGGGCGTCGCAGCAGGTCGGCCAGGTTGTATTCGCGCTCCAGGGCCTTGCCGATCAGGCGCTCGGCGTCCGGTGCCGGCAGGCTGTTCGGATTGACCCAGCTGGCCTTCAGGCGCTCGGCCTCGCGGGCCAGCGCGTCGCGCTTGCGGCAGAAGGCATCCCAGCGCGCGTCGTCGACCAGGCCGAGTTGGCGGCCGGCCTCGGTCAGGCGCAGATCGGCGTTGTCCTCGCGCAGCTGCAAGCGGAACTCGGCGCGGCTGGTGAACATCCGGTAGGGCTCGGTCACGCCCTTGGTGATCAGGTCGTCGACGAGCACGCCCAGATAAGCCTCGTGGCGTTCGGGGGTCCAGGCGTCCTTGCCCTGGACCTGCAGCGCGGCGTTGGCGCCGGCGAACAGGCCCTGGGCCGCGGCCTCCTCGTAGCCGGTCGTGCCATTGATCTGGCCGGCGAAGAACAGGCCCCGGATGGCCTTGGTCTCGAAAGAGCTTTTGAGCGCGCGCGGGTCGAAGTAGTCGTACTCGATCGCATAGCCGGGACGCAGGATGTGCGCGTTCTCCAGACCGGGGATCGAACGCACCGCGGCCAGCTGGATGTCGAAGGGCAGCGAAGTCGAGATGCCGTTCGGGTAGAACTCGTGCGTCGTCAGGCCCTCGGGCTCCAGAAAGATCTGGTGCGAGTCCTTGCCGGCGAAGCGATTGATCTTGTCCTCGATCGACGGGCAGTAGCGCGGGCCCACGCCTTCGATGACCCCCGTGAACATCGGGCTGCGGTCGAAACCGCTTCTGATGATCTCGTGGGTGCGCTCGTTGGTGTGCGTGATCCAGCAGGGCAGCTGCTTGGGGTGCATGGCGGCCGAGCCCATGAAGCTGAACACCGGCACCGGGTCCAGGTCGCCCGGCTGTTCCTCGCAACGGCTGAAGTCGATGGTCTTGCCGTCGATTCGCGGTGGCGTGCCGGTCTTCAGTCTGCCCTGCGGCAGCTTCAGCTCCTTGAGCCGGCTGGAGAGCGAGACCGCCGGCGGGTCGCCGGCGCGGCCGGCCGCGTAGTTCTGCAGGCCGATATGGATGCGGCCGTCGAGGAAAGTCCCGGCCGTCAGCACCACCGCGCGGCCGCGGAACTGGATGCCGCTCTGCGTGACCGCACCAACGACGCGATCGCCCTCGACCATCAAGTCATCGACCGCCTGCTGGAACAGGGTCAGATTGACCTGGTTCTCCAGCATGCGGCGGATCGCGGCCTTGTAGAGGATGCGGTCGGCCTGCGCGCGGGTGGCGCGCACGGCAGGACCTTTCGACCCATTGAGGATGCGGAACTGGATACCGCCCTCGTCGGTGGCCAGGGCCATCGCGCCGCCCAGCGCGTCGACCTCCTTGACCAGATGGCCCTTGCCGATGCCGCCGATTGACGGGTTGCAGCTCATCTGGCCCAGGGTCTCGATGTTGTGGCTGAGCAGCAGCGTCTTCACGCCCATGCGCGCCGCGGCCAGGGCGGCCTCGGTGCCGGCATGGCCGCCGCCGACCACGATGACGTCGAACTCGGTGGGGAATCTCATCTCAAGCCTCAATCAGCTGCGTCTTCAAACCGGACGCGGCGGCGGCCTCGGCCTGGCGGCGGTCGGCAGTCACGAAAAGGTCGACGCCGGCCGCCTGCGCGGTGGCGATGTGCAGCGCGTCCATCGCCCGCAGACGGGAGCCGGCCATGGCCTGGATGGCCATGAACTCGATGCGCTCGTCCAGCGGCAGCACGTCGAAGCCGCCGAAGTCGCGCGCCAGCAGCTGCAGATCGGCGTCCAGCTCGGCGCGCTGGGTTGCGCCGTCGTGCAGATCGCGGCACAGGCTGGCGGCCACTTCCACGCGGGCGTGGGCGGCCATCACCACCTGGTCGGCGCGGGCCAGGCAGATCTGCACCTGCTCGTGGCCGACCTCGTCGCGGTAGCGCTTGGCGATCGCCGAGGTGTCGAACAAGACCTTCATCGCCTCAGTACCTCGATTGCTCGCGCTCTTCGATGATCAGCTGCGCGACGGTCTTGCCGTCCGCCCGCTGCACCTTGCGCGGCGTGATCGCCTGCTTCCAATGCGGCAGGGCCTTCGGTTCGTCGGCCTTCACCGGCACCAGTTCGGCCACCGGCTTGCCATGGCGCAGGATGCGCACGGTCTGGCCCTGCTCGACCAGGTCCAGCATGGCCGAGACATTGGCGCGGAACTCGCTCAAGGGCAGGGTGTGCATGGTTATGTACAAAAGAAGAATTTTGTACATTTTGCCTGGGGCTCAGCGGAAACGCCAGGGCGGTCCGCCAAGCCCCCATGCTGGAATGCCGCTACCCCAGCCCCCAGGAGCTCCGCATGTCCATCTCCATGGTTCAGGCCACCAGTCCGCGTTTCGTCAACGGCCTGAGGAATCTCAAGCACATCCTGAAGAAGGCGGCCGATCACGCCGCCACGCAGAAATGGGATCCGCAGGCCTTGCTGCAGGCGCGGCTCTACCCGGACATGTTCCCGCTGGTCCGCCAGGTGCAGATCGCCAGCGACGTCGCCAAGGGCGCCGTGGCCCGCCTGGCCGGCGAGACCGTCCCCAGCTTCGAGGACAGCGAGCAGACCTTCGACGAGCTGCAGGCGCGGCTGGACAAGACCATCCACTACATCGAGCACGTCGACGCCACCAAGCTCGATGGCTCCGAGATTCGCGCCATCCACCTGAAGACCCGCGCCGGCGAACTGCATTTCGTCGGCAGCCAGTTCCTGATGGGCTGGGCCTGGCCGAACTTCCATTTCCACAGCACCACGGCCTATGCCATCCTGCGCCACAACGGCGTGCCGCTGGGCAAGATGGATTACCTGGGTGAAATCTGACGAGGCAAGCGCCAGCCTGATGGAGCGCAAGGCGGTCTCCCAGGGTTTAGGCACAATCCCCTAATTCCACGTTCCTGAGGCGGCGCCGTCTTGCGGCGCCGTCGCGTTTTCATGACCGCCCCGTCTTCTCCCAGCCAACGCGAGCTCGGCCGCCAGTCCTACGGTCGCGACGAACTGATCGCCTGCGGCCACGGCCAGCTCTTCGGCCCCGGCAACGCCCGCCTGCCGCTGCCCAACATGCTGATGTTCGACCGCATCGTGCACATCGACGACGCTGGTGGTGCGCACGGCAAGGGTCGACTGCTTGCCGAGCTCGACATCCGTCCCGACCTCTGGTTCTTCGGCTGCCACTTCGAGACCGATCCGGTGATGCCGGGTTGCCTGGGACTGGACGCGCTGTGGCAGCTGGTCGGCTTCTGGCTGGGCTGGCGTGGCAACCCCGGCCGCGGGCGTGCGCTCGGCTGTGGCGAAGTGAAGTTCTTCGGCCAGGTGCTGCCGCGCGCGCAGAAGGTCAGCTACGAGCTGGACTTCAAGCGCGTCATCGAGCGCAAGCTGGTGATGGGCATCGCCGACGGCCGCGTGCTGGTCGACGGCCGCGAGATCTACAGCGCCACCGACCTGAAGGTCGGCCTGTTCACCTCCACCGAGGACTTCTGAGCATGCTGCGCCGCGTCGTCGTCACCGGTCAGGGCATCGTCTCCAGCCTCGGCAACAACCTGGCCGAGGTGGACGCCAGCCTGCGCGCCGCGCGCTCGGGCATCCGCTTCAATCCCGGCTATGCCGAGCGCGGCATGCGCTCGCAGCTCAGCGGCCGGCCGGCGCTGGACCTCGAGGCGGCGGTCGACCGCCGCACGCTGCGCTTCATGGGCGACGCCGCGGCCTACGCCTACCTGGCCATGCAGCAGGCGATCGAGCAGGCCGGCTTGAGCCCCGAGCAGGTTTCCAATCCGCGCACCGGCCTGGTCGCCGGTTCGGGCGGCGCCTCGAGCATGAATCAGGTCTGGGCCGCCGACACCTTGCGCGCCAAGGGCATCAAGCGCGTCGGTCCGATGATGGTCACGCGCACCATGGGCAGCACGGTGTCGGCCTGCTTGGCCACGCCCTTCGGCATCAAGGGTGTCAACTACTCGATCACCTCGGCCTGCGCGACCAGCGCACATTGCATCGGTCATGCGGCGCAGCTGATCGCCTGGGGCCAGCAGGACGTCGTCTTCGCCGGCGGCGGCGAGGAAGAGAGCTGGGAGCTGTCGATGCTGTTCGACGCCATGGGCGCGATGTCCAGCAGCCGCAACGACCAACCCGAAGCCGCGGCCCGCGCCTTCGACGCCGGCCGCGACGGCTTCGTCATCGCCGGCGGCGGTGGCATGCTGGTGCTCGAGTCGCTCGAGCATGCGCAGGCCCGCGGCGCGACCATCCTGGCCGAGCTGGTCGGCTTCGGCGCCACCTCCGATGGTCACGACATGGTCGCGCCCTCGGGCGAGGGCGCGGTGCGTTGCATGCGCCAGGCGCTCAGCACGGTGCGCACGCCGGTCGACTACATCAACGCCCACGGCACCTCGACGCCGGTCGGCGACGTCGCCGAGCTCGGCGCGGTGCGCGAGGTCTTCGGCGCCCTGCCCCAGCCGTTGCCGATGATCAGCTCGACGAAGTCGATCTCCGGCCATTCGCTGGGCGCCGCCGGCGTGCAGGAAGCGATCTACTCGCTGCTCATGCTGCAGGGCGGCTACGCCGCCGCCTCGGCCAACATCGAGCAGCTCGATCCGGCCGCCGATGGCCTGCCGGTGCTGCGCGAGCGCCACGACGGACCGCTGAACACGGTGATGTCGAACAGCTTCGGCTTCGGCGGCACCAACGCCACCTTGGTCTTCTCGCGCTTCGTGGCCTGATCAGGCGCGCTGCAGCGCCGCCTCGATCCACTCGTCCTTCTCGGCCCAGAGCTGTTCCAGCCAGCGCGCCTGCCGCACCAGGCGGGCGCGTTCGCCGGCGGCGTCCACGCCGAGCAGCTGCACCGGGATCTCGCGCCGCTGCACGCGCAGCATCACCGTGGGCACGCGGCCGCAGAGCAGGTCCCAGAAGCTTGGCGTGCCGCCCGGGTAGACCAGGGTCAGGTCGAGCAGGGCCTCGAACTGTTCGCCCATCGTGGCCAGCGCCACCGACAGCCCGCCGACCTTGGGCTTGAGCAGGTGGCGGTAAGGGCTGCGTTCCGCCTCGCGCTTCTCGGCGGTGACGCGCGTGCCCTCGACGAAATTCATCACCGAGGTCGGCACGCGGCGGAACTTGGCGCAGGCGGCGCGCGCCGTCTCCAGGTCGCGGCGCTGCGTGTCGCGGGTCTTGCCGCGGCGCATGAAGGGAAAGTCCAGCGCCCACCAGGCCATGCCGATCACCGGCACCCAGATCAGCTCGCGCTTGAGGAAGAACTTCAGGAAGGGGATGCGGCCGTGCAGCACATGCTGCAGCACCAGGATGTCCACCGCGCTGAGGTGGTTGCCGATGAGCAGGTACCAGCCCTGCGGGTTCAGACCGTCCAGGCCCTCGACCTGCCAGCGCATGCCGGGGTTGCAGGCGGCGATCCAGCGCTTGTTGACCGCCACCCAGGCCCCCGCCATGCGCATCAGCAGGCGGTCGCAGCAGCGTTGCACGGCGGCCAGCGGCAGCAGGCGCTTGAGCAGGGCGGGTGGCAGCAGCGCCAGGCTGAGCACCAGGGTGGCGGCGACGAGCAGGCAGGCGGACAGCACCGCGCGGCAGTAGCGGAACAAGGTGTTGGGCATGGGGATGGGGCGGCCGTCAACGGTGGTCTGCGCCGCGCATCCCACTCGAACCGAATGCCCCCATTCTGCATCCGGGCATGTGCCGCGCCCGGCATGGCAATCCAGTCGGGCATGGCGAGCTCGGCCCGCCGAGCGCCGGCGCTTGGGCGAAACTGCCGGCCACCACGCTGCTTGCCGGCGCACAACAACATCCCCGCCATGACCCTGCACCGCCATGACCGCCTGACGCTGATCGCCCTGGGCCTGTTGCTCGCCGGCGCCATCGCCTACGGCTTTGCCTACAACCAGTTGGGCTTGGCGCTGGGGCTCGGCCTGCCGCTGCTCGCCGCTGCGGTGCTGACCGCCCTGAGCTCGCAGGGCGGGCGAGGCAGCCAGATCGGTCTGCCCTTCATCGGCATGGCCCTGGTGGCGCTGATGATCCAGGTCGCGGCCGGCCGCAACGAAGCGCATTTCGCCGTCTTTGCCTTCCTGGCGGTGACCATGGTCTACCGGGCCGTGCTGCCGGTGCTGGTGGCCGCCGCCACCGTGGCGGTCCACCACCTGAGCTTCAACTACTTCCAGGAATGGGCTTGGGGTCCGGTCTGCTTCACCGAGCCGGGACTGGGTCGGGTCATCGAGCACGCGCTCTTCGTCGTCGCGCAGACCTATGTGCAGGTGTTGCTGGCCCTGCGCGCGCAGGCCGATTTCCGCGCCGGCGCCGAGCTCACCGGCATCGCCAAGCGCCTGGTCAACGACGGTGGCGAGGTCGACTTCGGCGTGCTGCGCGAGCCGCTGCAGTCGTCGACGGCACGCGAGATGGTCGGCGCGCTGCAGCGCGTCGCCGACGCGATCCGCACCGTGCGCGACAGCAGCGAGCAGATCGGCACCGCGGCCCGCGAGATCGCCGCCGGCAGCCTGGACCTGTCGCAGCGCACCGAGCAATCGGCCTCGCACCTGCAGCAGACCGCCAGCGCGATGCAGCAGCTCAACCAGTCGGTCGGCGAGACCAGCAACGCCGCCCAGCAGGCCAGCCAGCGCGCCGGCGCCGCCAGCCAGGTCGCCGAGCAGGGCGGCCAGGTCGTCGCCGAGGTGGTGCGCACCATGGGTCAGATCCACGAGAGCTCGCGGCGCATCGGCGACATCATCGGCACCATCGACGGCATCGCGTTCCAGACCAACATCCTGGCGCTGAACGCGGCCGTCGAGGCGGCGCGGGCCGGGGAGTCCGGTCGCGGCTTTGCCGTCGTCGCCGGCGAGGTGCGCATGCTCGCGCAGCGCAGCGCCGAAGCGGCGCGCGAGATCAAGCAGCTGATCGCCACCAGTGTCGAACGCGTCGACGCCGGCTCGGCCCTGGTCGAGCGTGCCGGTCAGACCATGCAGGAGCTGGTCGGTTCGGTCGGCGAGGTGCGCGACCAGATCGGCGCCATCTCCGGCCACAGCGCCGGCCAGAGTCGCGAGCTGGCCGCGGTGCACGCGGCGGTCAACGAACTCGACCGCAGCACGCAGCAGAACGCCGCGCTGGTCGAGCAATCCGCCGCCGCTGCCGACAGCCTGCGCGAGCAGTCGGAGCGCCTGGTCCGCGCGGCCGGGGTGTTCCGCCTGCCCTGAGGGGCCGTCAGAGGTTGCCGGCGAACAGCTTGCGCAGCAGCAGGGCCTTGAAGCCCTGGGCATCGGCCAGGCCCAGCCGCTCCAGGTAGGCGGGCGGCGCCTCGCGGCCCTCCCACACGCTTCTGATCGCCAGCACCACCAGGTCGACCGGGTGCTGGGCGGTCTTCTTCAGCCGGCGCAGCGCGGCGACCATCTTCAGCTCGTCGTCGCTGAGGTCGGTGCCGAAGGGGAAGCCGGGCAGCAGGCCGGCGACCGTCCATGGGTGCAGCACCGCATCCAGCGCGGCCGGTGTGTTGCGCGCCGCCCAGTCGGCCGGTAGCTGCCAGTCCTTGGCCAGCTTGCCCTGGGCCTTGGCCTGTTCGACCAGCGTCGGCTGAAAGCGTGCGTCGGCGATGCGGATCAGGCGCTTGACCACCTCGTGATCCGGCTGACCGCGCAGGTCGGCGACACCGTACTCGGTGATGACGATGTCGCGCAGGTGGCGCGGGATGGTCGTGTGCCCGTAGCTCCAGACGATGTTGCTGACGGGACCCTGAGGCGTGTCGTGGGTGGCGCGCAGCATGAGGATGGAGCGCGCATCGGGCAGCGCATGCGCCATGGCGACGAAGTTGTACTGACCGCCGACACCGCTGACCACCTGACCGCTCTCCAGCGCGTCCGAGGCCGCCGCGCCGAGCAGCGTGACCTTCATCGTCGTGTTCATGAAGCGCGCCTTGATGCGCTGCACCCGCTTGAGCTGTGTCTGCTCGGCGTCGCGACCGTAGAGCTGGTTGATGAAGTCGATGCGCGTCATGTCGATGCGCGCCTTGGCCTCATCCGGCATCTGGCGCAGGCCGGCGTAGAAGTCCGCGGGGCCGAGGAAGAAGCCCCCCGTCATCACCACGCCGCCGCGCAGCGGCTGCTGAGGGTGGTCAAGCCCGACACGGCGCAGCCAGGCCAGGTCATCGCCGCTCGGTGGTGTGGCGATGCGGCCTTCCTCGCGCAAGGCCTGCAACGCCGCCTCGCCCGGCCGCGCGGGGTCGATGCGACCCTCGTTGATGAGCTGCTGCAGGGTGGCGTCGGGGTAGACCTCGCGGCGCAGGATGCCGGCCTTGATCAGCTGCAGGAAGCCGTTGACGAACATCTCCGAGCAGCCGTACAGCCCCTGGGCGAAGCGGCCACGCTCGGCCAGCGCCGAGGCACCGAGCTGATCGAGGATCTGCCCGTACTCGGCGTTGCGCCGTTCGCGCAGGATCAGGCTCTGGGCAATCGCGTCGCCCAGCGAACCGATGCCGATCTGCAGCGTGCCGCCGTCGACGACCAGGCTGCTGGCATGCAGGCCGATCGCGTAGTCGGCGGTGCTGACCTTGGCGTTCGGCGGTGCGAACAAGGTGTGCGTGGCCGCCGGGTCGGTGACCACCAGGTCGAAGAAGCTCGGCTCGACCTGGGCGCCGTTCGGCATGAAGGGCAACTCGCGGTTGATCACGCCGATCTTCAGCAGCTCCTGACCGGTCTCGGCAAAGCGCTCGACGAGTTCCAGCACGACGTCGGGATTGCTCGACAGGCTGAGCCGCCAGTCGGCGCTGCCATCGCCCTCGCTGGCCACGGCCTGCGCGATCACATTGAGGCCCTGACCCAGCATGTCGCGGGCGACGAAGGTGTAGTTGGTGCTGATGTACTGCTGCTGCGCGTCGGCATTGCCCAGGTAGTCGCCGGTCTTCAGGAAGAACTCGCGCACCTCGATGTTCGGTGGCAGGCTGCCGTGGCGCAGCGCCTTCACGTAGGCGAGGTCCGGATAGTCCTTGAACACCCGCGCCACCAGGGGTTCGAGGAAATGCCGCTCCAGCTCGCTCTTGCCCTCGGGCTTCTCCAGGGAGAGCGCGGTGATGAGGGTCAGTCGCCGCGACGGGTCGGCGGCCACGCGCTCGTAAAGCCGGTTGACGAAGGCATTCGGCTTTCCGATGCCCAACGGCAGGCCGAGCACGATGGGGCCGGGAATGCGGGCGAGCACGGCGTCGACGGCGAGGTCGAGCGAATCGATGACGGTGGGCATGGGCGGGGTCTCCTGGTCGGCATGCTGCGCGCATTCCGCGCTGCCTGGCATGAGCCAGATCAAGAGGCCGTGCCGCCGCCCAGCAACCGGTAGAGCTGCACCGCGTTCTGGCGCAGCTGCAACTCCAGCTGCAACTCGGCCTGACGCGCGGCCAGCAGGCTGCGCTCGGCATCCAGGCGCTCCAGCGCGCTGGCCAGGCCTTGCTGCTCGCGCTGCGCGGCCAGCTTCAGCCGGTCGGCCTCGGCGTCGGCCAGGGCCGATTGCGCGCTCAGCTGCTCGCGCAGGGTCTGGCGGGCGACCAGCGCGTCCGCCACCTCGCGGTAGGCGGTCTGCACGGCCTTCTCGAAGCTCGTCGCGGCGATCTGCACCCCGACTTCGGCCGACTTCTGCTGCGCGGCCAGGCGGCCGGCGTCGAACAGCGGTTGCAGCAGGTTGGCGCCCAGGCTCCAGCCGCCTGCTTCCAGCACATCGCGCAGCTCGTTGCTGACGCCGCCGGCGCTGGCGGTCAGCGTCAGGCGGGGGAAGCGCGCGGCGCGCGCGGCGCCGACCTGGGCCAGGGCGGCGTCGAGCTGGCGCTCGGCCTGCTGCACATCGGGCCGTGCGGCCAGGGTCTCGGCGGGCAGACCGGCGGGTAGCTCGGCAAAGCGATGTTCGGCCAAGGCGCGCGGTGCCGGCAGATCAGCGGGCAGCGGCTGGCCGATCAGCTGCTGCAGCAGGTTCTGGCGCTGCGCCTGCTGGCGTTCGAGCTGCGCGACGTTCGCGCGCGCCGCCGCCACCAGGGACTGCTGGGCGCGCAGCTCGGGCAGCGCCGCCACACCGGCATCGACGCGGGACTGCGTCAGGCCCAGGCTGGCCTCGCGGCTGGCCAGGGTCTGGCGGGTGAGCAGCAGCTGGGCCTCGTCGGCGCGCAGGCCGAGCTCGGTGTCGACGACCGTGGCGACCAGGGCCAGTTGCGCGGCGCGGCGGCCGGCCTCGCTGGCGAGCAGGCGCGCGGCGGCCGCGTCGTCGAGCGAGCGCAGGCGGCCGAACAGATCGAGCTCGTAGGCGGAGAGCTGCAGGCCGACTTGGTAGCTCTCGCTGGCGCCGCGCTGTGCGTTGGCGCCAATGCCGACCTGCGGCAGGCGCTCGGCCGCGGCGATGCCGGCGGCGGCGCGCGCCTGCTCGACCGTCAGCAGGGCCAGGCGCAGATCGCGGTTGCCACGCAGCGCGAGTTCAACCAGCGCACGGCTACGTGGGTCCTGCACGAAGTCCTGCCAAGCGAGCGAACTCGCGGCCTGGCCGGTTCCGGCGGCGGCGAAGCTCGCCGGGATCTGCGCGTCGGTGGCCGGGCGCTGCGGCGTCAGGCTGCAGGCGCTCAGGATCGCGGCGATGGCGATGATGGAAAGGCGTTGCATCTCAGACGTCCTCATGAACAACAGCGGGCTTGGCGGGGAAGATCCTGCGAACGAGGACGTAGAGCAGGGGCACAAAGAGCACCGCCAGCACGGTGCCGGTCAGCATGCCGCCGATGACGCCTGTGCCGATCGCGCGCTGGCTGGCCGAGCCGGCACCGCTGGCGATGAACAGCGGCAGCACGCCGAGCATGAAGGCCATCGAGGTCATCACGATCGGGCGGAAACGCAGCTTGGCGGCGGCCAGTGCCGCCTCCATCGCGCTCTTGCCCTGGGCCTGCAGGTCCTTCGCGAACTCGATGATCAGGATCGCGTTCTTGGCGGAGAGGCCAATGATGGTCACCAGACCGACCTGGAAGTAGACATCGTTGGACATGCCGCGCATCAGCGTGGCGAGCACGACGCCCAGCACGCCCAGCGGCACGACCAGGATGACAGACAGCGGGATCGCCCAGCTCTCGTACAGCGCGGCCAGGCACAGAAACACCGCGAGGATCGCGAAGCCGTAAAGGATCACCGCCTGGTTGCCGGCAAGTTTTTCCTCGCGGCTGATGCCGGTCCACTCGAAGCCGAAGCCCTCGGGCAGCTGGGCGGCGAGCTTCTCCATCTCGGCCATCGCGTCACCGCTGCTGTAGCCGGGCGCTGCAGCGCCGCCCAGGCGCATGGCCGGGTAGCCGTTGTAGCGCACGGTCTGCATCGCGCCCTTCACCCAGCGCGTGCTGGCGAAGGCCGACAGCGGCACCGCCTGACCCTTGGCATTCGGGACGGTCAAACGCAGCAGGCCCTCGGCGTCCATGCGCGCGGTGGCGTCGGCCTGCACGACCACACGCTGCAGGCGCCCACGCGCCGGGTAGTCGTTGACATAGGCCGAACCCAGCGCGGTCGACAGCGTGCTGTTGATCGCCTCGAAGCTGACGCCGAGCGCGGCCGCCTTGTCGCGGTCCACATCGACCTGCAGCTGCGGCGCGTCCTCCAGGCCATCGGGGCGGACCTGGGTCAGCACGGGGCTTTTGCTCGCCATGCCGAGCAGCTGGTTGCGCGCAGCGACCAGGGCCTCGTGCCCATTGGCGCCGCGGTCCTGCAGGCGGAAGTTGAAGCCCGAGGCCTGGCCCAGCTCCGGAATCGGCGGCGGGCTCAGGGGGAAGATGAAGGCGTCGCGGATGCCCGAGAGCGCGCCGAAGGCGCGACCGGCGAGGGCCTGCGCGCTGCTGCCAGCCCCCTTGCGCTCGTCCCAGTCCTTCAGGGTCACGAAGGCCAGCGCCGCGTTCTGCCCCTGGCCGGAGAAGCTGAAGCCGAGCACGCCGACCATGCTCTGCACCTCGGGCTGCTTGAGCATGAAGGCCTCGACCTGCTGGATGACCTCGCGGGTGCGTTCCTGCGTGGCGCCCGGCGGCAGCTGCACCGAGACGATCAGATTGCCCTGGTCCTCGGCCGGCAGGAAGGAGGCCGGCAGGCGCGCGTAGACGAAGGCCAGCACGCCGACCAGGGCCGCATAGATCAGCATCAGCCGCGCCGCGCGCGGCAGCATGCGCTGCACGGTGTTGCCATAGCCGCCGCTCAAGCGTTCGAAGAAGCGGTTGAAGGCACCGAACAGGCCGCGGGTCGCGTGCGCATGGCCGCGTTGCACGGGCTTGAGCAAGGTCGCGCACAGCGCAGGCGTCAGCGACAGCGCCATCAGCGCCGAGAACGCGATCGAGGCCACCATCACCGCCGCGAACTGGCGGTAGATGTTCCCGGTCGAGCCGGCAAAGAAGGCCAGGGGCACGAAGACCGAGATCAGCACCACGGTCACGCCGACGATGGCGCCCTGGATCTGGCCCATCGCTTTCACGGTCGCGGCGCGGGGCGACAGGCCTTCCTCGCTCATGATGCGCTCGACGTTTTCGACCACGACGATCGCGTCGTCGACCACGATGCCGATCACCAGCACCATGCCGAACATGGTCAGCACATTGATCGAGAAGCCCAGCGCCAGCAGCACGCCGAAGGTGCCGAGCAGCGCCACCGGCACGACGATGGTCGGGATGATCGTGTAGCGGATGTTCTGCAGGAACAGCAGCATCACCAGGAAGACCAGCACCACCGCCTCGACCAGGGTCTGCGCGACCTGGCTGATCGAGATGCTGATGAAGCGCGAGCTGTCATACGGGATCGCGTACGTCATGCCGGCCGGGAAGTAACGCTTCAGCTCCTCCATGCGCTCGCGCACCAGGGCGGCGCTCTCCAGCGCGTTGCCGCTGGGCGCCTGCTGCAGGCCGATGCCGGTGCTGGGCTTGCCGTTCAGGCGGGCCGAGGTCGCATAGCTCTGCGCGCCCAGCTCGATGCGCGCGACGTCCGCCAGGCGCACGGCGGCGCCGTCGGTTGATGCGCGCAGCAGGATGCGGCCGAACTCGGCCGGCGTGCGCAGCTGGCCGTCGACGACCACGGTGGCCGACACGCCCTGACCGGCGATGTTCGGCAGCTCGCCGATGCCGCCGGCGCTGACCTGCGCGTTCTGCGCGCGGATGGCAGCAAGCACCTCGTTGCTGGACAGATTGAAGGCCTGCAGCTTGACCGGGTCCAGCCAGATGCGCAGCGCCTGCTCGGTGCCGAACAGCTGCGCGGTGCCGATGCCGCGCACCCGCTGCAGCTCGGGCAGCACATTGCGCGCCGCGTAATCGCCCAGACGCACCGGGTCCCAGGCCGGGTCGCTGCTGCTGAGGATGACGAACTGCAGGAAGTTCGAGCGCGACTTCTCGACGCGCACGCCCTGCTGGGTCACGCTGGACGGCAGGCGCGGCGTGGCGCGCGCCAGGCGGTTCTGCACCTCGACCTGGGCCAGGTCGGCATTCGTGCCCGGCTCGAAGCTCAGGGTCAGCGTGCCGCTGCCATTGGCCTGCGCCACGGCTTCCATGTAGATCAGGCCGGGCGCGCCATTCATCTCGCGTTCGATGACGGCCAGCACGCTGTCTTCCAGGGTCTGCGCCGAGGCGCCCGGGTAGACGGCGCTGACGACGATGGACGGCGGCGCCACCGGCGGGTACTGCGCGATCGGCAGCTGCTTGATGGCCACCAGACCGAGCACCGAGATGAAGAGCGCGATGACCCAGGCAAAGATCGGCCTGTCGATGAAGAACTTGGACATGGCGACGGGTCCTTAGCGCGAGGCGGCTGAGGCCGCCGGGGCCGCTGAGGCCGAGCCCGGCGCGGTCCAGGGCACCGGCTTCAGCACCGCGGCCCCCGGCGGGCCCATCTTCTGGAAGCCGTCGACGATGACCTGCTCACCGGCCTTCAGACCGCCGCTGACGATCCATTGCCCGTCGCGCGAACCGGCGATCTGCACAGGCCGAACCTGGGCCTTGCCATCGGCACCGACGACCAGGGCGGTGTCGCCCTGCGGCGAGCGCGTGACCGCCTGCTGCGGCAGCTTGACCGCCTCCGGCAGCGTCGCGGTGCTGATGCGCACGCGCACGAACTGGCCCGGCAGCAGCAGGCCCTGCGGGTTCGGCTGCTCGGCGCGCAGGCTGACCTGGCCGGTGGCGGCGTCCACGGTCAGCTCGCTGAACAGCAGCTTGCCCGGCTGCGGCAGCGGGCTGCCGTCCTCCAGCAGCACCTGCACCTTGGCCTCGCTGTTTTTCGTCAGCCGGCCCTGGTTCAGCGCGCGCTGCAGCGCCAGGCGCTCGCCACTGCTTTGCGTGAAGTTGACATACACGCGGTCGATCTGCTGGATCAGCGCCAGCGGCGTCGCCTCGGTGGCGCTGACCAAGGCACCTTCGGTGACCAGCGCGCGGCCGATGCGACCGGCGATCGGCGCCGTCACGCTGGCATAGCCGAGGTTCAGCTTGGCCGCGTCGACCGCCGCGCGCGCCGCGGCCACATCGGCCTCGGCCGTCTTGCGCGCTGCCTCCGCGTTGCTGTAGTCCTGCGGGCTGACCGCCTTGCTGGCGACCAGGGGCGCGTAGCGCTCGGCCGTCAGCCTGGCCTGCGCGGCGGCCGCCTCGGCGCGCAGCAGCTGGGCCTGGGCGCTCGCAAGCGTTGCGCGGTAGGGCGCGGCGTCGATCTGCATCAGCAGCTGACCGGGCCTGACCTCGCTGCCTTCGCGGAACAGGTTCTTCTGCACCACGCCCGAGACCCGCGCTCGCACCTGGGCGGAACGCAGCGCCTCGACACGGCCGGGCAGCTCGAACTCCAGGGCCTCGGGCGCCGGCTGCACGGCGATTACGCCGACCTGCGGCGCCGGCGGCGCGCCGCCGGCAGCGGCGGCAGCAGGGGACTTGGCGTCGCCGCAGGCGGCAACGAGGGCAAGCAGGGGAATCAGGCCGATGGCCGGCAACAAGCGGTAGGCGGGAGCGGGCATGCGCACCTCGGTAGGGGATGGGAACGGCGCGACCCGGTCGGGCCAGCGGATGCACCGCAGTTTACATACATGCTTGCACGTATGTAAATAAGCGGCGATGATTCGCCCTGTCCCTGAACGCGAAATCCGTCACCGCCCCATGCCCCGCCGCACCAAGGAAGACGCGCTGGCCACCCGCCATGCGCTGCTCGACGCCGCCGAGCTGCTGTTCCAGCAGCGCGGGGTCTCGCGCACCTCCTTGCAGGACATCGCTTTAGCGGCCGGCGTCACGCGCGGCGCGGTTTACCACCACTTCGCCGACAAGGCGGCGTTGTTCGACGCCATGATGGAGCGCGTGCGCCTGCCGCTGGAGGACGCCGAGCTGCAGGCCGCGACCAGTCCTGAGCAGGCCTGGGCGGCGCTGGAGACCATGCTGGTCGAGGTGTTCCGGCGCATCGCCGACTCCGAGCAGGTGCACCGCGTGTTCGAGATCGCCATCATGAAGGTCGAGTACGTCGACGAGATGGCCGCGCTGCGCGAGCGCCACAAGCAGGCCAAGCTGGAGCACCGCGAGGCCATGCTGCGCGGCCTGCGCCGCGCCGGCCTCAGTCCCGCCCGCGCCGAGACCGCCGCCCGCGGCCTGCAGGCCCTGGTGGTTGGCCTGATCCATAGCTGGATGCTGGAGCAGGGCAGCTTTTCGCTGCTCGCCGTCGGCAAGGCGGCGGTGAAGGCGCAGCTGGCGGGCTTGCGGGCTGGGGGCTGAGGCGGCGGGCCTGAGCGCGAAGCTCCGGTCAGCCGAGGGATAGGGTGATCAGCGGGCGCTTGGGCGGCGGCAAGACCGGACCGAGCGGCCGGTAAATGGGTGGGTGATTTGCAGCGATATCGGTCATTCGACTATGACTCGGCCTTGGCCACTGCAATCCAACGGCAATTGTCGTTACCAGGTTGGTGAGTTGGATGGCGGATAGACTGGCTTCTGTTTCGTCTTCGGTGCCGTGTCGCTCGCGGCCGCGTTCGGAGACCCTCTCAGCTGCTGTCTGGTGGTGCTTGCCTCCTTGGCGTTGGTCTTTGACATCTCTTTCGAGGTGTCCACCAAAGGAAAGGAGAAAAAGTGAAACTGAGCTTCAAGCTGAAAAGCAATCGAAGGGGCGCGAGGTTCCTGGGGGTATGCGCACTGGAGGCGGCAGGAGGGCCACGACGTTGGACAAGGGCGAATTAGGGACCTTAGAGGGCCTCAGCCCCCACCAATCTTGAAGAACGCCCCTCTCGGGGCGTTTTCCCTTTCCGCACTCACGCTTGCTGTCAGCTTGCACAGAAGCTAGCGATTTCGAGTTTCGGGACCCGACACGTAGTCGCGATGGCTGTGGTGATTCGCCATCGCATCCACTGTCAGAAATCAGAGTCGTAAGGCCCTGAGCTCATCGTGGCGCGAGGCCTTGCGACCCAGATCTTTTCCGATTTGGTTTCGTACTTCACTGCCTTCACCCTGTGCACTCTGATGGACTGAAGGTGAGGTCCTCTTCGCAGCTTGAGCGGCGACTCAATACAACCCACAGGCGAACCTTGCAGCCAAGCAAGGCCCGATTCCGGCCATGCAGAACTAGATGCTCATTCGTCCGACATCTGGATTCCCGACACGCGGCCATTCTCGAAGTACAGGTAGTCCCCTCCCTCGAACACCCACTGCTCGCCCCTACCAGACGCAATCACGGTCACATTCACTGATTTCGGGTTGGACCAAGCCTTCAACTTGCCAACTTGCGACAAGGTCATGCCGATTCGTGGCAGCACTCGGCGCCTTGCGTACTTGGCCTCCTCTAGAGCCCGAGCCGGCGCTTCCGCCTCCATCTGACGTCGAACGATGGCGGCCACCAACCTATCCTGCTCGGCAACGAGTTCCGCCCTACGTAGAGGCAACTCCTCTGGCGTCATTGCAAACGTGCAACCCCCGTCCATCTCGCTAGGAGTCCGTGGCTGAACTATGCGCATCTCGCTCATGTCCACGTATGCCAACGCACCGTCTTGCATCCGAACCTCGAGGATGTACCCAATCGGCGTATCGACTTTTCGAAGGACCGTGAATGATTGCGGTGTCTTTGCCTCATAGAGCCGAACACCTTGGCCGCGGTGGGGGGTGTCTCGAAACTGCGTTGGCAAAAAGCCATCGTGACTGCAGCCGGATCGACCGAACATGAAGGTGTAGGTCTCACCGGTCACCGCGTATGCCTCGCTCCGCCAGCGGGGCTTCGTCACCACCTGCTTTTTGGGTTCGACGAACCCTTGACCATGAACCGACAAGGCAATCAATACAGCAAGGAACGCGAGAGCCAGTTTTGGGCGAGTAAACGTCATTGGGAATCGTAGAGATCGAAGCGCTCCGGATTTGCGGAGGCTAGTTGATATAGGTGAGGTAGGCCAATTGCTGCTGTCGTGCGATCGGTTGATGCCAGCCCATTCTCCCTACTGATTCGCCCAGCCAGGGGTGCAGAGGTGCACGAGACGTGGACGATCGTTGTCTACACGTAGGGGGGGCTGGTTACTGCGATGCATCGCACGACCGTTTGCAGCCTCAAGAACCCATCTGGCCAACCGCACGTCGTGCCACGCCACCCCCTCGGGCCAACCCGCACTGACCTTCGTCACCCCCCAGTTCGCTTCCTACACTGCCGCGCCCCGCCGCCTGGGGCGTCCTGAATTCGCTCCCGATGCCTTTCGTTTCGCGCCCCCGCGCCGCGCTGCTCGGCGCCGCGCTGCTGCTGGCCGTCACCGCCAGCAGCTTTGCCCAGCAAGCCCCCGCCGCCGCCACCCCGCTGACCCTGGAGCAGCTGTACCGCGCGAAGCCCTGGCGCGGCGAGCCGGCCAAGGAGCCGGCGTTCAGCAAGAGCGGTCGCTACCTGGCCTACCTGTGGAGCCCCTATGGCGAGCCGGGCAGCGACCTGCAGGTGCACGACACCAAGACCGGCAAGACGATCCGCCTGACGTCGCGCGCGCTGATGGCGGCCTTCGATTCGCCCGAGGAGCTGCAGCGCTTCGACGACAAGCGCGCGCAGCGCGACCGCGAGTGGGCCGAGGCGCAGGCCAAGGCCGAGGCGCAGCAGGCCTACCTGCGCGGCGAGGCGGTCGACCTCGCGCAATGGGAGCGCGCGGCCATCGCCAAGCTGAAGGAAGAGGCGGCGGCGAAGAAGCTCAAGGACGACGCGCAAAAGGCCGCCGACAAGGCGGAGCTGGAAGCCGAGAAGCGCGCGATGGCGGAGCTGGCAGCCCGGCGCGCCGGCAAGCCGTTGCCGCCGGCTGCTCCTGCCTCGGCGGCGTCGGCCGCCGCCGACAAGCCGGCCACCGAGATCAACAAGGAAGACTGGGAGTGGCGCGACGAGCTGAAGAAGCAGCTCGACAAGACCAAGCTCAAGCCCGCCGACCTCTACCCCGGCGTCAGCCAGTTCGTCTGGGCCAACGAGCGCGACGAGCTGGTGTTCCAGTACCGCGGCCAGCTGCTGCGCTGGCAGGCCGGCAACGGCGACCGCGTCGAGCCGCTGCTGCACAGCGCGCGGCCGTTGCGCGCCGTCGCCTACACGCCGGACGACCGCGGCCTGATCTACCAGGACGACGGCCGCCTGCTGCGCCAGCGCTTTGCGGGCGGCGGGCCGGTGCAGCAGCTCAACCGCGAGCTGTTCAATGCCGACGACGCCGATCGCAAGTACAAGATCGACACCACGACGCTGAGCGACGACGGGCGCTGGATGGCGCTGGTGGCGCGTGCGCCGCTGCAGGCCGGCGACGACGGCCGGCCCGCGCCCAAGCCGGGCCGGCAGGTCGAGATCATGGACTACGCGAAGCGCTTCGCGACGGCGAAGAAGGTCGACCGCGAGGTGTCCGACGACAAGCGCATGCAGCTGCCGCTGGCGATCTACATCCGCCCGGTTCCGCAGGGCGTCGAGCCGCCGGCCAAGCAGCCGGAGCCGGTGTTCACGCACAAGGGCGGCGACGTCTGGTTCGAGCTCAGCCCGGTCGCGCTGAGCCGCGACGGCAGCCGCTACGCGTTCGCCACCTGGGAGCGCGAGAAGGAGCTGCTGCGCGTCTACCTGGGGCAAACGACCCCCAGGTCCGTGCCTGCGGCCCGGCCCGCCCCCCAAGGGGGTTTGAGCAGCCCGGCGGAGCCGGATCTGCTCAAGAGCGGCGAGCCCAAGCCCGAGCTGGTGCTGGAGCGCCGCGGCGACGTGCACCACGAGCTGGTCAACGTGCTGCGCCCGCAGTTCACGCCCGACGGCAAGCAGCTGGTGCTGACGCTGGAGGAGTCCGGCTGGCGCCAGCCGCACGCGATCGACATCGCCTCGAAACAGCTGCGCCCGCTGCTGAAGGGCGACTTCGAGGCCCACCAGGTGCTCGGCTTCACGGCGGACAGCAAGGCGATGTTCGTGCTCGCCAACAAGGACGACCTGGCGGCGATGAATGTCTACCGCGTGGACATGGCCTCGGGCGCGATGACGGCCTATGGCCAGTCACCCGATTACCACCGCAATGCGGCGGTCAGCCAGGACGGCCGCTTTGCCGCCGCCGTCGCCGGCCACTGGGGCGCGCGGCCCGAGCTCAAGCTGCTGCCGTCCAGCGGCCCGGCCCGCGTGCTCACGCAAAGCCACGACCCGCAGGTCGCGCAGATCGACCGCCTGCGCCCGGAGCGCTTCAGCTTCAAGAACCGCCACGGCGACACGCTGCACGCCTACCTGTTCAAGCCGCCGGGCTGGCAGGCCAGCGACCGCCGCCCGGCCGTGGTCTATGTGTACGGTGGCCCTTTGAACGACCGCCACATCGTCGAGACCGACAGCTTCCAGGGCACCGGCTACCTGTTCGGCCAGTACATGGCGCTGAACCATGGCTACGTGATGGTCAGCATCGACACCCGCGGCCACAGCAACTACGGCGAGCGCTTCGCCGGCGCGAACTGGGAGCAGGTCGGCCGGCCGCAGACCGAGGACCTGGAAGACCTCCACAAGGAGCTCGTGAAGAACTGGGGCGTCGACGGCGCGCGTGTCGGCCTGAACGGCTGGAGCTTCGGCGGCTTCCAGACCCAGTTCACGATGTACACCCAGCCCGAGTTGTTCGCTGCCGGCATCGCCGGCGCCGGCCCGACCGAATGGGAGAACTACAACTCCTGGTACAGCGGCCGCACCATCGGCAAGGTCGACCGCAGCAAGCCCAACCTGCGCAAGTACTCGCTGCTGCCCTTGGCCGCTGGCTTGAAAAAGCCGCTGCTGCTGGTGCACGGCATGATGGACCCGAACGTGCTGTACCAGGACACGGTCAACGTCTACCGCCTGCTGCTGGAGTCGGGCAAGGCGGCGCTGGTCGACCTGTTCCTCGACCCCGACGGCGAGCACGCGATGGGCGGCGCGGTCAAGCCGGCCGCCTGGCACCGCAAATACGAGGCCTTCTGGTTGGACAAGCTCGGCACCGCCGCGCAGCGTTGAGTCAATCGCTCGCGCTGCCGAAGGCGATCACCTGCTGGCGCGCGTCGAGCAGCTCGAAGCGCTCGTCCTGCAGCACCAAGCTCAGGGTCTGGCCCAGGTAGGCCGGCTGCGCAAAGGTCAGCTGCAGCGACTGCAGCGGCGCCTCGATGCGGTGCAGCGCGGCGACGATCAGATTGCGCAGCGCCAGGCCCTGGGCAAAGGGCCGCGGCAGGCCGAACAGCCGCGCCGCCATCGCCGTGGTGTGGACAGGGTTGTGGTCGCCGGACACGCGGCCGTAGCGCCTGCCCAGGTCGGCGGCCAGCGGCAGTTCGATCGCCAGGCCCTGCGCCGCATCCAGCTCGGCGCGGCGCTTGCGCAGGCCGAGCAGCTCGCGCAGCCCGCCCCGGCCCTCCAGCGCCGGCAGCTGCGCCCAGTCGGCGCGCGGCACGCGGCGGATCATGAAGCGGTCCTCGACGACGGCCAGCCGCGCGCCGCCCTCGTCGGCGGGGCGGTGGATCTCCGTCTGCAGCACCACCAGGCCCTTGTCGTCGGCCAGGCGCCAGCAGCCCAACAGGCTGCAGACCAGTTCCTGCCGCTCGGCTGCCGCGAAGGCCTCGGGGCTGCCGGCATGCTCGACGCGGTGCTGCACATGCAGCAGCTGGCGGAAGTTCAGGCCGAGCTGGCCGAACAGCCGGGTGTAGAGCAGGGTGCCGACGCTCTGGTTGGCGAGCAGCGGGCAGCGCGCGTCGGTGTCGAACAACTGCTCCCAGTGCTGGCGCAGCGGCGGCGGGATCTGCACCGGCGCCGCCAGCCGCGGCCTGGCCACCTGCGCGCGCAGCCGGTGCGGGCGCAGCAGGTTCAGCAGGGTGGCCGGCCAGTACTGCAGCGCATAGGCCAGCGGTCGTTCGCAGCCGGGCAGGCTCAGTTGCTGGGCCGGCAGGGGGGACAGGCTCCGCCAGGCGCTGGCGTTGGTTTGAATCGGCAATTCCATCGCGGTGCTCCCAGGGCCGTGACAGCCGGCCCTCAGAACACTCAACGCAATCGACGCGCCCGACCTATCAAGCCGCGCTGAAGAATTTTTTCCGCCAGCGCGAGGCCGGCGCATGGGCCTCGGCGGTCGGCGCCAGCTGGCGGCGTAGCAGCGCCGCCTCGGCCGCGCGGCCGGCGGCGCGCAGGCGCTCGGCATGGCGCAGGCCCAGGGGCAGCAAGCCGGGGTGGGCGGGTGGCAGCACCGCCTGCAGCGCGCTCCAGGCCTCGTCGCTCCAGCGCAGCGCCGTGGCGGCGTCGCCGGCGCGTTCGGCGGCGTCGGCGCGCAGCTGCAGCAGCTGCGCGCGCTGTGCCGGCGTCAGCGCCAGGCCGGCCAGGCGCGCCAACTCGGCGGCGTCCAGGGTCCGGCCCTGGCGCAGCGCCAGCTCCCCGCGCAGCAGCTCGGCGGTCCAGCGTTCGCGGTCGTCGGCCGGGCGCTGGCCGCGCTCGGCCCACAGCGCGTCGGCCACCACCTGCGCCTCGGCGAGCGCGCCGTCGGCGAGCAGCGCGCGCAGCAGATTGGCCCGCGCCGGCTGCACGAAGGCGGCGCTGGGGCTGCCGGCCACGCGCAGGCGTTCGGCCACCGAGTCGCGCAGCAGCGCGGTGGCGCCGGGGTCGCCGGTGGCGAGCAGCAGCTTGCCGAGGTTGTGCTGGGCGATCGCCAGGCCGCGGCTGGGCCGGCCGGCGGCCAGCTCGCGCTCCAGCGCCAGATTGCGGCCGAGGGTGCGCGCCGCGGCCGCCGTCTCGCCGGCGTCCAGCTCCACCGTGCCCAGCTCGTTAAGGGCGCTGGCCAGGTGTTCGCTCTGCGGCCCCCAGATCGTTTCGCGCTGGACCACCGCGTCGCGCAGCAGGCGCAAGGCCTCGGCGTACTGCTGGCGGTCAGCCAGCAGCCGGGCCAGCTGCACCTGGGTGTCCAGGCTGTTGTCGCTGCGGCCGGCGCCGTCGGCACGCTTCATCGCCAGCGACTGGCGGAAGTGGCTTTCTGCCTGATCCAGCTCACCGCGGCGCAGTGCCAGCCGCGCCAGGTTGTGCAGCAGCGAGGCGATGTTGCTGCTCCTCTCGCCGTCCAGCCGGCGGTAGCGTGCCAGTCCCGATTGCAGCATCGGCTCGGCCTCGGCTAAGCGGCCGAGATTGGTCAGCGCGACGCCGAGGCGGTTCTCCAGCGTCGCCAGCAGCGCCTCGTCGGGGGGCGACTCGGCCAGCGCGAGGGAGCGCGCGCGCTGCCCGGCCAGCACCGCCTCGTCGCTGCGCCCGCTATTGGCCAGCAGCAGCGCGCGGCGCGACTGCAGGCGGGCCTCGCGCTCGGCGCTCAGCGTGCCGGTGCGCAGCGCCTCGTCGAAGGCCTCCAAGGCCTTGGGCCGCGCGCCCAGGCGCTCGTAGACATCGGCCAGCACCTCGAGCAGGCGGGCGCGCTGCGCCGGCTGGTCCTTCAGTTGGGCCTGCAAGCGCGTCAGGCCCTGGTCGAGCAGCTCGCGCGCGGTGAGGTCGTGGCGGCTGCCCTGGGCCGGGTCGGCGGCCTCGAACAGCGAGACCACGAAGTCGCTGACCTCGCGGGTCGTGGCCGCTTCCTGCTGCGCCCGGTCGCGCTCGACGACCAGCTGGCGCGTGAAGGCGGCGCTGCCGCCCAGCACCAGCAGCCCCGTCAGCGCCCAGGGCCAGCGGCGGCGCAGGGCCTTGGCGACCGGGTAGAGCGGGCCGCTGCCGCGCAGCGCCAGCAGTGGCTCGTGGCGGCGCAGGCGCTGCAGCTCCTCGCGCAGCGACTGCACGCCGGGGTAGCGTTGCGCCGGGTCGGCGGCGCAGGCCTTGTCGATGACCGCCTGCAGCTCGGCGGCGCGCCGGCCGGCGCTGGCGCCGCACAGGCGCTGCAGCAGGCGGCCGAGCGCGAACATGTCCCAGGCCGGGGTCGGGCGCTCGCCGGCCAGCTGCTCGGGCGGCGCGTAGCCCGGCGTGGCGGCGGGGCTGAAGCTGGCGTCGTCGCCCTGGCCGGCGAGCTGGGCGATGCCGAAGTCCAGCAGCTTGACCTGGCCGCCGCGGTCGACCAGCACATTGCCCGGCTTGATGTCGCAGTGGATGACCAGCTGCGCATGCGCGTGGGCGACGGCGTCGCCCACGGCGTCGAACAGCTGCAGCCGGGCGTCGAGGTCCAGGCCCTGCGCGTCGGCGAACGCGTCGATCGGCTCGCCGTCGACGAACTCCATCACCAGATAGGGCCGGCCGGCCGGCGTGCTGCCGCCGTCGAGCAGGCGCGCGATGTGCGGGTGGTTCAGCGAGGCGAGGATCTGGCGCTCGCGCGCCAGGCGCTCCAGGCCCTCCTGGCCGCTCCAGCCGCGCAGCAGCTTGATGGCGGCCCGCTGGCGGTAATGACCGTCGTCGCGCTCGGCCTGGAAGACCAGGCCCATGCCGCCCTCGCCCAGCGCCTCGCCAAGTCGCCAGGGGCCGAGCCGGTCGCCGGCCTGCAGCTCGGGCGCCTGCAAGGCTTCGGCGGCCTGCGCCAGCGGCGCCGAGAAGCGCGTCGGCTCGGTCGCATGGCCGAGCAGGCGCAGCACCCGCGCCGCCTCCTCGGGCGTGGCATCGGTCTGCTCGCGCAAGGCGGCGGCCGGATCGGCGGCGTCGGCCACCGCGTGGAACAGCTGCTTGATGCGGCTGGTTCCGCTCATGCTTCCAGCGGCCTTTCCAGCTGCTCGGCCAGCCAGGCGCGGGCGAAGCGCAGCTCGCGGTCGACGGTGGGCACGGAGACGCCCAGCACCTCGGCGATCTCCTCGCGCTGCAGGCCGCCGAAATAGGTCAGCTGCAGCACCTCGAAGGCGCGCGCGTCCTCGGCCTGCAGGCGGCTGAGCAGCTGGTCCAGGGTCAGCAGATCGGCGACCCAGCTTTCCTCGCCATGGGCGGACAGCGTGTAGGTCACCTGCTGCCAGTCGCCACCCCGTTTGTCGGCCTGGCGGGCGCGCGCATGGTCGACCATCACGCTGCGCATCGCCGTGCTGACGGTGGCGAAGAAATGGCCGCGGTCCTGCCAGTCCGGCGGGCGCTCCATCAGCCTCAGCAAGGCCTCGTGCAACAGGTCGCCGGGGCCCAGCGACGGCGTCTCCACGCCGCGCAGGCGCGAGCCGGCGAGGCGGCGCAGCTCGCTTTCGAGCTGGCCGACCAGGCGGGCGAAGGCGTCGCGGTCGCCGTCGCGCCAGGCGTGCAGCAAGCGGGTCACGGTGGCGTCAGACATGGGGGCGCATGCTGCCATGCGGCCCCGCCGCAACGTCGCCGGCAGGGCTTCCCCTGCCTTGGGGGAGGCGCCGCTTCCGTGCCGAGCGACTTCGGGCAGGATGCGGCCCTTCCCGGGGGAATACCAAATGAAACATTTGCTGGCGCTGCTGGTCGTGCTGGCCGGCGGCCCGGTCCAGGCCGAGGCCGAGCAGCCTGCCTATGCCCTGCTGCAACGCGACGGCGACAACCCGCGAATCTTGCCGCTGCTGAGCCGGCAGGCGCCGCGCCTGGCCTACCCCGATGCCCAGCCGGGTGCCGCCTGGCCTTTTTCCTGGCAGGACCTGCAGCCGGCCTTCGAGACCCGGCGCTTCGAATGCCGCAACCCCGAGCGTCCGCTGCATTGCCTGCGCCCGGCCCAGGTCGAGCTGCCACGCTGCGACGCGGTGCTGGCCCGCGAGACCGAGTTCGTGCGCCAGTCCCTGACCCCCAGCGGCTATGGCGCCACGCCGGCCGAGCGCGGCCAGCGCGGCGCCTGGATGGCCAGGCCGGACGATCCGCTCAGCGTCGCCGGCGCGCCGCTGGCCGCGGCCGTCGCCGAGGTGCCCAAGGCGGCGCTCAGCCTGCTCGAAGGCCTGGGCCGCACCGTCAGCCAGCTCAATCAGCCGGAATGCCTGGGCTGGCACACGCGCTGGGTGGAGTTCGACCACTGGGCCTTCGACGCCGCGCTGAAGCGGGCGCTGGAGCTGCAGGGCTGGGGCGACGCGGCGATGCGTCGCCAAGCCCATCAGGCCTTGACGCAGCTCGAAGCGGCGCAGCAGCAGAGCGAACAGGCGCTGCAGGCGGCGCTGCAGCAGTTGGAGCTCGATGCCTCGCAGCGCGCCGCGCCCTGGCTGCCCTTGCTGCGCCGACCCGATGGCAGCGCGCTCCCGCCGCCCGCGGCCGACAGCCCGACGCCGGTTGCCGAGCCATTGCCAGCGCTCGGCCTCAGTCTCGGTACCCAACCGGAGCAGGCCTTGGCGCAAGCGCTGGCCGAACTGGCGGCGCGCCAGCAGCGCCATCAGGCGGCCTGGGTCGAGCATGTCGAGTCGGCGCTGCGCGCCCTGGTCGAGCTGGCCAGCGAGGCCACCCGCCAACGCCTGGCGGCGGCGCGCAACGTGGCAGCCGTCGACGCCGAGCTGCCCGGGCTCGACGCGCTGGGCGAGCAAGGCACGGTGCTGCGCGCGGTGGCGCGGGCGCGCCAGCACGAGCTGGGGCGGCGGCGCTAGGCGCTGGCGGCCCGGCGGAAGGCCGCCCGGCCTTGGCTTCCTAAGATGTGCGCATGGGAGTCCACCACGCACCCACCGATGAGTTGCTGCGCCAGCTCCACGAACTGGGCACGCTGGCCATTGCCAAGCCGGCCGAGGTGCTGCAACGCCTTGCCGCGCTCTGCCCCGACGCTGGCGCGCTGACGCTGGCCCAGTCGCTGGAGCTTGCCCGCGTGCGCGGCATGGCCCGCGTCTACAGCGGCGACGCCGCCGGCCTGGCCGAGCTGCGCGACGCGCAGGCGCGCGGCAGCGGCTTGCCGGCAACGCTGCGCTACGCGCAGGCACGCTCGCTGTCCACCCTGACGGGCCTGCTCTGCCTGCACGACGAGGCGCTGGACTGGGCGCAGCAGACCCTGGATCTGGCCCGCCAGCTGGACGACCCGGCTCTGCTCGCCGACGCCTTGCTGGGCGCCGGCGTGGCGCTGTCGCGCTCCGGTCAGGGCGCTGCCGGCCTGGCACTCTACGAGCAGGCCCTGCCGCTGTTCGAGCGGCTGGGCCTGTGGCGCCAGGCCTTGTCGACGCTGAACAACCTGGGCATCAACCACAAGAACCTCGGCCGCCCCGAGCTGTCGCTGGCTGCCTACGAACGCGCGCTGGCGCTGACCGTCAGCCACCCCGAGCTGGCCGACTACGCCGACCTGCTGCGCAGCAATCTCAGCGAGCCGCTGCTGCAACTGGGCCGCCTGGCCGAGGCGCGTGCGGTGGCCGAGCGGGCCTTGGCCGATCTGCGCGCCAAGGGCCAGCAGCCGGGCCAGGTGTCGGCCGGCGTCGGCCTGGCCCGCGTGCTGCTGGAGTGTGGCGAACCCGATGCCGCCTGGCAGCGGCTGGACGAGGCGGTGGCGCTGGCCGAGCGGCTCGGCGATCGCCTGCAGGCCGAGCGCGCCCACCAGCAGCTTTACGCGTTGCACAAGACCGCCGGTCGCTACCGCGAGGCCTTGCGCCATCTGGAGGCGGCGCATGAGCTGGAGCGTGCGCAGTTCAACCAACAGTCCGACCAGCGCCTGCGCGCGCTGCAGGCGCACACCGAGCTGAGCGCGGTGCGTCTGGATGCCGACCAGCAGCGCCTGCGCAGCCTGGCGCTGGAGCGCGCGCAGGCCGAGCTCGAACAGAAGAATGCCCAGCTGCTGGCCGCGGACCGCGAGAAGTCCCGCCTGCTCGCCCGCCTGGCCGAGGAAAGCCGTACCGATGCGCTGACCGGCCTGGCCAACCGGCGCCGCTTTGACGAGCGGCTGGCCGAGGAGGCCGAGCGCCAGGCCCGTCTGGGCAGCGAGGCCAGGCTCAGCCTGGCGATGCTCGACGTCGACCATTTCAAGCAGATCAATGACCGCCATGGCCATGCGCTGGGCGACGCGGTGTTGCGCGAGCTGGGCAGCCTGCTCACCGCCCGCGTGCGCGGCGCCGACTTCGCGGCACGGCTGGGCGGCGAGGAGTTCTGTGTGCTGTGCTTCGGCCTGACGCCGGCGCAGGCGCTGCAGGCCGCCGAGGCCTGGCGCATGGCCGTCGCCGCGCACGACTGGTCGCGGCTGCAGGCCGATTTGGCGGTCACCGTGTCGATCGGCGCGGCCGACTGGCATGAGGTCGCCGACGCCAAGGCGCTGCTGGCCTTGGCCGACGCGCGGCTCTACGAGGCCAAGCGCGCCGGTCGCAACCGCGTGGTCTCGCCCGGCCTACATTTCCCGGAACAGGTGTAGGTAGCTGCGGCTCACCGGCAGGCGCTCGCTGCGGCCGCGCAGATGGATGTCGGCGGTCTCGTTGTCGCCGCGCACCACGCGCTGCACGGCACGCAGGTTCACCACCACCGCGCGGTGCACCTGCATGAATTGCTGGGCGTCGAGCTGGGCCAGCAACTCCTTGAGCGGCAGGCGGATCAAGGCCTCGGCCGGCTGGCCTTCGTCGCGCCAGGCGACCAGGGTGTATTTGTTGTCGGCCTTCAGGTAGTCGATGGCGTCGACCTCGATCAGGCGCAGCGCCGGGCCCACCGTGGCCCGCAACCAGCGCAGCGGCTCGGTCCCCTGGCCCTTGGCGCGCAGCAGCTGCGCGGCGAGCTGCTGCAGCAGGTCGTCGGAATGCTGCACCGGCTGCTGCAGGCGCTCGCGCAGCCGCGCCACGGTCTCCGCCAGCCGCGCCGGAGCTACCGGCTTGACGATGTAGTCGAGCACGCCGGCCTCGAAGGCCTGCAGCGCGTACTGCTCGTAGGCGGTGACGAAGACCAGGTGGGCCGATTTGCCGATCTGCCGCGCGGCGGCGATGCCGTCGACGCCGGGCATGTGCACGTCGAGAAAGCAGATGGCGGGCCGGCATTGCTGGGCCAGCTCGACGGCCTCGCGACCGTTGCGCGCCTCGGCGACGATCTGCAGCTCGGGCCAGGCGGCGGCCAGGCGGCTGCGCAGGATCTCGCGCAGCAGGGGCTCGTCATCGGCGATCAAGGCCGTCGGGGTCGTCGTCATGCGGGAATCATCAGCTCGGCGCGCACGCCATGGGGGTTTACCTCGAAGAGCTCCAGTGTGGCCGCGTCGCCGTAGGCCAGGCGCAGGCGCTCGCGCAGCGCCGCCAGGCCGGTGCCCAGGCCGCTGCCGCCGGCCAGCAGGCCGACGCCATCGTCCTCGACGCTGATGCGGCAGCGCTTGCCGTCGCGGCCGACGCGGATGGCGATGCGGCCGCCGCTCTCGCTCGGGTCGATGCCATGACGGACCGCGTTCTCGACCAGGGTCAGGACGCTCATCGGCGGACAGCGCAGCGCCTCGCAGCCGGGCTCGACCGAGAGCTCGAAGCGCAGGCGGTCCGGCATGCGCATCTGCATCAGTTCCAGGTAGGCGCGCACCAGCTCCAGCTCCGAGGCTAGCAGGGCGTCGGCCTCGTCCAGGCGCGGCACGGCGGCGCGCAGGTAGGCGATCAGGTTCTCCAGCAGGGGTGCGGCGCGCGGCGATCCGGTCTCGACCAGGGCCTGCACATTGGCCAGGGTGTTGAACAGGAAATGCGGCTGCACCTGGGCGCGCGCCAGGCGCTGTCTCGCCTCCATGGCCTGCCGCGCCTGCTCGCTGGCCCAGGCCTCGCGCTGGCGCACCAGGGCGCCCAGCGCCACCCAGGGCGCGATCAGCATGCCCATGAAGACCAGCAGGCCGAAACCCATCGCACGCTTCTCGACCTTCCAGAAGGGCGGCGCGCCGGCCTCGGTGCTGAGCCAGTAGATCGCGAACACCATCGGCGGCACCGTGAGGCCGACGGCGACGACCTGCAGCACCCAGCGCGGCAGGCGGCGCGGCAGGCGGCGCGGCCATTGCTCGAACAGGCCGAAGACCAGCATCAGCACCAGGGACATGCCATAGACGCGCAACGCCAGCGAGGCCTTGCTGGACTCCCAGCCGAACTGCAGCAGGCCGAAGAGCAGGGTGGCGATGATCAGCACGCTGCGCAGCCGCGGCCAGGCCACAAGCTGACGCAGGCTGAAGGCGGGAGAGGCACTCATGGCATCACGATAGCGGGCACCCTGACCCCTCCAGCCTGGCGTGCGACCGATGCCGCTGGCGAGTCGCCGAAGCACGGCCGCCGACGACCGAGCCGCGGCCGTGGCAGCATGCCGCCATGGATTGCCGACCTCGCTGCGCCGCCTGCTGCATCGCGCCCTCGATCAGCTCGCCGATTCCCGGTCACCCGGGCGGCAAGCCGGCCGGCGTGCGCTGCGCGCAGCTCGACGACGACGACCGCTGCAAGATCTTCGGCCGCCCCGAACGGCCGGCGGTCTGCAGCTCGCTGGCGCCCGGCCCGGAGATGTGCGGCGACAGCCGCGAGCAGGCGATGCGCTGGCTGGGTTGGCTGGAGGCGGAAACCGGGCCTCAGCCGGCGGCCAGCCGGCGCAGCTGACCGCAGGCATAGGTCCAGACCAGCTGTGCCGCGGCGTAGGCGGTCAGTTCGGCGTGGTCGTAGGCCGGCGCCACCTCCACGCAGTCCATGCCGACGAAGCGCAGCTCGGCCAGCTCCTCGATCAGCGTGAACGCCTGGGCGGTGGACAGACCGCCGGGCTCCGGCGTGCCGGTGCCCGGCGCGAAGGCCGGGTCGAGCGCGTCGATGTCGAAGCTCAGGTAGAGCGGCGGATGGCCGGCCGCCGCCATGCGGTCGCGGATCGCCGCGATCACCGGCGCCAGCTGCGCCGGGCTGACCAGGCCGCGCAGCGCACGGGCGTCGACGATCAGCCCGCCCTGGTCGGCGACGTACTGGCGCGCCGCCCGCTCGGCACTGCTGCGCAGGCCGAGCTGCACCGTGCAGTCGGCGCGGACCAAGCCCTCCTGCAGCGCCTCGTAGACCCAGGTGCCATGGCCGCTGGGTTCGCCGAAGTGATCGGTCCAGGTGTCGCAATGGGCGTCGAAATGGATCAGCGCCAGCGGCTGGCCGTGGTGCTCGCGGTAGGCGCGCAGCAGCGGCAGGGTGATGCTGTGGTCGCCCCCCAGCCAGATCATGTGCTGGCGGCGGATCAGCGCCGGCAGCTGCGGCGCCAGGGCGGCGCGCATGTCGGCCAGGCTGGTGTTGGGCAGCGGCAGATCGCCCCAGTCGGCAAGCTGGCCGGTCAGGCTGCAGTCGAAGAAGGGGTGGTGGGCGTCGCACAGCATCTGGCTGGCTTCGCGGATGGCGCGCGGCCCGAAGCGGGCGCCGGGCCGGTTGCTGACGCTGCCGTCCCAGGCGATGCCGGCGATGCCGAAGCGCTTGTCGGGGTTGGCGCAGGCGCCGGCGAAGCGGCCGCTGCTCAGGTAGGCGAAGCGGGTCATGCGGGGAGGGGGTCGAGCAGGCGGTCGAGCAGGCTTTCCTCGGCGGCGCTGAAGGCCGAGTAGCGGCCCGGCGCATCGACGGCGCCATGCAGCAGGTAGACCGCGCACCAGCCGGCCTGCGGGCCGCTCGCCGGGTGGACGACGAGCCCGCCGAGCAGGCCATAGGCCGAGGCCAGGTGACCGAAGCCGCTGAGCCCGCCGCGCCGGCGCAGGCGGTCGCCGCCGGCCTGGTCGCGAAAGCATTGGGCACCGGCCGACCAGGCGCGGAACAGACCGCCCTCGGTCTCGGCCGGCTCGCCGGCCTGCCATTGCCACAGCGGCTGGCGCAGCCGGGCGTGGCCGGCGGCGCCGAGCAGGCGCGGCTCGCCGCGGCGCAGCGAGTCGGCGAGTCGCTCCAGGCTGGCCAGGCTGGTGATCAGCCCGCCCTGCGGGCCGAGCAGCACGCAGTTGCGCCCCGGCCGGTAGTCGGCCCCGACGCGGGGCTGCACCGGCTCGCGCCGCCAGTCCGGCGTCTGCGCCTGCCAGCCGCCGTCGGCGCCGCGCCGCTGCAGCACCGCCACGCGGGCGAGCTGCTCGCGGCTCAGCCTTGCCGGGTCGAAGACCGCCTCCAGGCCCAGCGGGCCGAACAGCTCCTGCTGCAGCAACTCGTCGTGGCGCATGCCGCTGATGGCCTCCAGCGCGGTGCCCAGCACCACGCTGTTGAAGTTGGCGTAGGCGAAGTGACGGCCACCCCAGTGCGGGGCGATGAGCGCCGGCGACAGCGGCTCGCGCGGCAGGTGCAGGCCGTCGCCGCCGTTGTCGCGCAGGCCGCTGCGGTGGCTGAGCAGGTCCAGCGCGCTGATCTCCTGGCCGTCGGGGTGGCGCAGCGCAAAGCCCAGCACCTCGCCCAGCGGGGCGGCCAGTCGCAGTTCGCCGCGCTCGGCCAGGCGCAGTGCCACCAGGGCCTGGGCGAGCTTGCTGATCGAGGCGACGCGCCACAAGGTGTCGGCGCTCACCGCCGGCGCGCGGCCGGGCTCGCCGGCATGGCCTTGCAGCCAGCGCCGCGGCGCCTCGCCGCCGCGCCAGACGGCGGCCACGGCGCCGGCCGGCGCCGCGGTGGCCGCGCCGCCGAGCAGCGGCGCGGCCATCAGCAGGGCGGCGAGGTCGCGGCGGCGCATGCTCAGAAGCGGTAGCTGGCGCTGACGCCCAGCGTGCGCGGCGTCAGATAGATCGCGCGCAAGCCGGTGCGGCTGCCCACCGCCGACGTGCCCTGGAACGACACCAGCTCGCGGTTGTTGCCGAGGTTGTTGACCCAGGCGCTGAAGTCCCAGCTGCCGGCACCCAGGCCGGCGCTCAGCCGGTAGGTGGTGTAGGCCTTGTACTCGAAGGGGCGCGAGGCCGGGTCGTCGCCGCGGTTGCTGGCCTTCACGCCGATGTAGCGCGCGCTGCCGGCCAGCCACAGCGCCCAGTCGCCGATCTCGCCGTTCCAGCGCGCCGTCAGGGTGTGCTTCCAGGGCGCGCTGCCGCCCAGCTTGCCGCCCTTCACATAGGTGCGGCATTCGCTGTTGTTGGCGTACAGGCAGACCTCGCGCGTGCCGTCCCACTCGGCCTCGGTGTAGGTGCTGGCCATGCCGAGCTCGACGGCGCCGACCGGCCGCCAGCGCGCCTGCAGCTCGACGCCCTGGCTGACGGCATCGGGGCCGTTCGTCGTGCCCCAGACCGGGAAGCCGTTGATGTCCTGCGAGAAATAGGTCTGCGGCTGATTCCAGCGGATGCGGTAGACATTGGCCTGCAGGTAGACGCGGCGGTCGGCCAGGTAGCCCTTGACGCCGATCTCCAGGTTGTCGGTGCTGTCGGCCTGGTAGCCGCGCGCCTGGGCTGAGACCTGCTGGCCGCCGCTGGCGCGGAAGCCGTTGGCGCCGCCGCGGCGGAAGCCCTGGCTGAAGGTGGCGTAGCCGAGCAGCTCCTCGCTGAACTGGTAGGCGGCGTTGAGCTTGTAATAGCGCTTGCCGCTTTCCTTCTCCTCGGCCTTGACGACGCCGGTGACGAGGTCGAAGGCGTAGTCCTCGACCTGCGTGGTGCTGCGGTCGCGGTAGCTGAACAGACGGGCCCCGGCCGTCAGGCTCAGCTTGTCGGTGGCCTTCCAGTTCAGTTCGCCGAACAGCGCCGACTCGCGGTAGTCGCTCGCCTGGTTCTCGAAATAGCCTTCGTCGGTGCGGCCGCGGCCCGGCGTCTTCAGCGGCTCCAGGCCGGGCATCCACTCGCTGAACTGCAGGCTGCGCTCCTGCTCGGCGAGGTAGAGGCCGGCAATCCAGCTGATCACGCCGGGCTCGCTGACCAGGCGGGTCTCGTGCAGCAGGCCTTTGTCGCGGTTGTCATAGCTGATGGTGGCGGTGTTGCCGGCCCAGCTGCTCGAGCCCAGGCGGAAGCGCGAGTAGCCGAGGTCGCCGTAGAAATAGCTGCCGGTGGCCAGGTAATCGGCCTGGCCGACGCGGCTGTCGCGGTAGCGGCTGGTGCTGGAGAACAGCTGACCGATGCCGGGCAGCTTCCACTCCAGGCTGAAGGTGCTCAGGCTGATGTCGCGATCGGTGAACTCCGGGTAGGGCGACAGCAGGGTCTGCCGGTCGAAGGCCAGCGGCGCCTCGTAGCGGGCCGGCGAGCCGCTGGCCGGCAGCAGCTGGGCGCCGCTGGAGCCGTGGGCGGTGCCGCTTTGCTCGGCATGGCTGAGCTGCAGCTCCAGGGTCGGCGAGACGCGCCAGCGCAGCGCCGCCCGGCCGCTGTCGACGCGGTGCCAGTCGTCGTCCTTGTAGAGCGCCTGGCCGGCATTCGGCTTGGGCGTCCAGGGCGAGCTGGCCAGGTAGCTGGGCGTCGCCGCATAGCGGTCGGTATAGCCCTTGTCGTCCAGGCGCGAGACCGACACGCGCAGCGCCAGGTTCTCCCCCAAGGGCGCGTTGAGCATGGCGTCGCTGTCGTTGGACAGGCCGCCGTCCTTGACCTGGAAGAAGGCGCTGCTGAGGCGGCCCTGCAGGCGCTCGAACTGCGGCTTGTTCGTCACGTAGCGCACCACGCCGCCGAGCGCGCCGCCGCCGTAGAGCGTGCCCTGGGGGCCGAGCAGGGTCTCGACGCGGGCGACGTCCTTGATGCGCAGGCCGATATTCGGCAACGGGGCGTCGTCGAGGTAATAGGCCAGCGTCGAGCGCGAGAACCACTCGATGTTGTTGGCGCTGGCGGAGCTGATGTTCAGGCCGCGCACCGTCACCGAGTCGACGAAGCGCGCGCTGTTCGGCGGCGCCTCGATCGCCGGGCTGTTGGCGATCAGGCTCTTCAGGTCGGTGATGCCGGCGTCGCGCAGCTGCTGCTCGCTGATCGCGGTGACGTTGATCGGCACCTTGTGCGCCGCGGCCTCGCGCTTGGTGGCGCTGACGACGACGGTCTCCAGCTGCTGCGGCTTCTTCTTCTCCGCCTCCTCGGCCGGCGGCGTTTGCGCCTGCGCGCTCAGCGCGGCCAGGGTGGCCGTGGCGGCCAGGGCGATCAGCGTGGGGCGGCGAACGGGGACAGCGGGCATGGCGGCACTCCGGCAGGTCGGTGGGATGGCGCAGCCTAGGTCGGCGATCTTTCCCATCTGGAAACAACCGATGGCCGGATCGGCGCCGCCGCGCGATGCTTGATCTATGAGCCTGCCGCTGAACCCCCTGGAGGTCTTGCTGGAACTGCAACGTGCCGGCGGCTTGCAGCCGGCCGCCAGCCGGCTCGCGACGAGCAGCTCGGCGCTGTCCAAGCGCATCTCGCAGCTGGAGCAGCAGACCGGGCAGGCCCTCGTCGAGCATGGCAGCAAGCCGCTGCGCCTGACCGAGGCCGGCCGCGCCTATGCCGAGGCGGCGCGGCTGATGCGCGAGCAGCTGCGCAGCGCCGAGGAGCAGAGCGCGGCCCTGCAGCGCCAGGTCGGCGGCAGCCTGCGCGTCACCTGCTCCTACCTGCTCGGCCATGCGGTGCTGGCCGACTACCTGGTGGTGCTGCGCCGCCGCTACCCCCAGCTGGCGGTCGACGTGGTGCTCAGCGACGAGGATCTCGACCCGGTGGCGGAGAACTTCGACCTCGCGCTGCGCCACGAGCCGGCGCCTGCCAGCGAGGGCAGCGGCGCGCTGATCGGCCGCGCCCTGGGCTCCAACCGCGTGCGCCTGTGCGGCACGCCGGACTACTTCGCCCGCCACGGCCTGCCGCGCCAGCCGGGCGAGCTCGCCCACCACCTCTGCCTGGTGTTCCGCTGCGAGCCGCTCGACGGCCGCTGGTTCTTCACGCGCGGCGCCGAGCAGGTCTGCGTGAGCCCGCAGGGCCCGCTGTCGGCGAACAGCGACGAGCTGCTGATGGCGGCGCTGCGTGCCGGCGAGGGCCTGCTGCCCTGCTTCGACTGGGTGGTCGCCGCCGAGCTGGCCGCCGGCCGCCTGCGCGCCTGCCTGGACGACTGGGCCTTCGCCAGCCCGGCCTTCGGTGCGCCCGAGCTGTGGGCCATCTACCCGCGGGGCAAGCGCGGCCGGCCGAAGATCCAGCTGTTCATCGACGGCCTGGTCGAGCACCTCGCCGGGCTGACCGCCGGCCGGCACAGCTGGCTGCCGCCACCTGCCGCCTGACGCGCTTGCCTGCAAGCGACATCGGCTTGCAGACCAGGCGCTTGCGGCGGCCAACCCGCTGCAGCCGTCGCGCGCTGGCGCGCCAGACTGGCGGGGCCTGTCGTTCCACCGTCTGCCCATGCGCTCCAAGCTTTCCTTCCGCAGCACGCCCGATGTGCTGCTCATCCTGCTCGCCCTGGCGGCCTTGCTCGCGCTGCTCACCCATGTGCTGCCGGCCGGGCTGTTCGACACCGAGCTGGTGGGCGGCAAGGCGCGGCCGGTACCGGGCAGCTACCGCGTGGTCGACGGCTGGCAGGGCGTGCCGCTGTTCGGCAGCGGCGATCAGGTCGGCTTCCTCAACGTGCTGTTCGAGGGCATGGTCAGCGGCAGCAAGCATGGCAGCGCGATCGGCGTGGTCGCCTTCATCCTGGTCATCGGCGGCGCCTTCGGGCTGATCATGCACACCGGCGCCGTGCAGCGCGGGCTCGCGCGCCTGATCCGCCGCGGCAGCCAGCGCCTGCACCTGCTCCTGCCGCTGCTCTTCCTGCTGTTCTCGCTGGGCGGCGCGGTCTTCGGCATGGGCGAGGAGGCGATCGCCTTCTGCCTGCTGCTCGCGCCGCTGCTGGTGCGCATGGGCTACGACAGCATCTGCGCGGTGCTGGTCACCTATGTGGCGACGCAGATCGGCTTCGGCACGAGCTGGATGAACCCCTTCGGCGTGGCCATCGCGCAAGGCATCTCCGGCCTGCCGGTGGGCTCCGGCGCGGCCTTCCGGCTCGTCATGTGGGCGGTGTTCACCACCTTCGGCATCGTCTTCCTGCTGCGCTATGCGGCGCGCATCAAGGCCGACCCGACGAAGAGCCTGGCCTTCGCCAGCGACCAGCGTCACTTCGCCACGGCGAAGGTCGACGACGGCGCCGCCCCCGCATTGCAACGCGGCGACGCGCTCATCCTCGCATTGCTGGGCGCCGGCATGGTCTGGGTGACCTGGGGCGTGCTCGCCTGGGGCTATTACATCCCCGAGATCGCCAGCCAGTTCTTCGCCATGGGCCTGGCCTGCGCGCTGGTGGCCCGGCTGGCACGCCAACCGGGCTGCGACGCCAACGGCCTGGCCGCCGCCTTCCGCGACGGCATGGCCGGCATGCTGCCGGCTGCCCTGGTGGTGGCGCTGGCCAAGGGCCTGGTGCTGCTGCTCGGCGGCGACGACCCGGCCAAGCCCTCGGTGCTCAACACCCTGCTGTTCCACATGGGCGGGTTGCTCGACGGCCTGCCCGCGCTGCTCTCCGCCTGGCTGATGCTGGTGCTGCAGTCGGGCTTGAACTTCTTCGTGCCCTCAGGGAGCGGCCAGGCGGCGCTGGTGATGCCGCTGCTCGCGCCGCTGTCCGACCTGATCGGTGTCGGCCGCCAGATCGCCGTGCTCGCCTTCCAGCTCGGCGACGGCCTGACCAACATCATCATCCCGACCTCGGCCAGCCTGATCGGCTGCCTGGGCGCCGTCAAGCTCGATTGGGGAACCTGGCTGCGCTTCGTCTGGCGCTTGCAGCTGGGCTTGTTCGCGATCGCCTCGGTCTTCGTGCTGGTGGCCGCGGCGATCGGCTATCGCTGAGCCAGCAACGGCGCCTCGTCACGGGTCTTCCACAGCGAGATCAGCACGCCGCCGGCAATCAGACCCAAGGTCACCGTCAGCGAAACCGCCGCGGGGATCTTGCCGATGAAGCCGACCAGGAAGATCTTGCTGCCGATGAAGACCAGCACCAGGGCCAGCGCGTACTTCAGGTACTTGAAGCGGTGGATCATGGCGGCCAGCGCGAAGTACAGCGCACGCAGGCCGAGGATTGCGAAGATGTTGCTGGTGTAGACGATGAAGGGGTCGGTGGTGATGGCAAAGATCGCCGGCACCGAGTCGATCGCGAAGATCAGATCGACGAACTCGATCAGCACCAGGGCCAGCAGCAGCGGCGTCGCGAAACGGGTCAGCTTGCCGGTCGCCGGGTCGGGCTCGCGCACCCAGAAGGCGTTGCCGCGCAGGCCGTCGGTGACGCGCAGGTGGCGCTTGAGAAACTTCAGCAGCGGGTTGTTGGCGATGTCCGGCTGGTGGTCAGCGATCAGCCACATCTTCACGCCGGTGAAGACCAGGAAAGCACCGAACAGGTAGAGCACCCAGCTGAACTGGCTGACCAAGGTGGCGCCAAGGCCAATCATCAGCGCGCGCAGCACGATGACGCCGAGGATGCCCCAGAAGAGCACGCGGTGCTGGTACTGCCGCGGGATGGCAAAGAAGCTGAAGATCAGCGCGATCACGAACACGTTGTCCATCGACAGCGACTTCTCGATCATGAAGCCGGTCAGGTAATCCATGCCGCTTTGCGCACCCAGGTACCACCAGACCCAGGCACCGAACAGCAGCGCCACGCTGATGTAGCCGCCCGACAGCATCAGGCTTTCGCGCACCCCGATCTCGCGATCGCCCTTGTGCAGCACGCCCAGGTCGAAAACCAGCAGGCTGATGACGATGCCGAGGAAGAGCAGCCAGAGCCAGGTCGGCTGGCCCAGGAAGTCGGCACCCAGGAAGGGCATGAGAAGGTCCATGACCATGCGCTGAAGTAGTGAAGGCCGCGCAGTGTGGCGATCGGCATGAATCAGAAAAACCAGCTTTAATCGGACTCATATTTCGAGATGTCCGAAGTCCACATGCTCAACTACCGGCACCTTCACTACTTCTGGGTGGTCAGCAAGGAAGGGGGTTTCTCGCGCGCTGCCGAGCGTCTGGGGATGGCGGTGCAGACCGTCAGTGCCCAGGTCCGCGAGCTGGAAAGGGCGCTCGGCCATCAGTTGCTGAAACCTGTCGGCCGCGGCCTCGCGCTGACCGAGGCTGGCCGCGCCGCCTTCGCGCGGGCCGAGGAGATCTTCCAGATCGGCCAGGGCATTCCTGCGGAGGTGCGCGAGGCGGCCGACCAGAAGCTGGCGCGTCTGGCGGTCGGCTTTTCCGATGGCATCTCCAAGCTCGCCGCGCACGCCTTGCTGGAGCCGGTGCTGGCAACACCACAACTGCGCTTGCTCTGCCATGACGGCGAGTTCGAGCAGCTGCTCGCCGAGCTGGCGCTGCACCATCTGGATGTCGTTCTGGCCGGACAGCCGGCACCACGCAACCCGAATCTTCGGTTGAACAGTGAGCGCCTGGTTGAGTCCGGCCTGCAGTGGTACGGTCCGGCGCAACTGGTCAGCCGGGATGCACGCCAGCGCTTCCCGCAGTCACTGAATGCCCTGCCGGTGCTGCTGCCAACGGCCCACTCGGCGCTGCGCCTGTCGCTGGAGCAGTGGTTTGACACCCTCGGCCTGCGCCCGCGGGTGGTCGGCGAGTTTGAGGACAGTGCCCTGCTGGCGGTCTTTGCGGCCCGCGGTCTCGGGGTGTTTCCGGTCAGCCGCGTCGGCGCTGGCGACCTCAGCTTGATGCGCGGCCTGCGCCTGCTCGGCGAAAGCGACGAGGTCAAGGAGGAGATCTATGCCATCCGCTCGCGCCGCGGCCAGCACCACCCGCTGGTGCGCGAGATCCTCGCTGCCGCAGCGATGCGCCGCTGAGCGCGGTGGCTTGCGGCGCATCGCGGCAGCTCTGCGTCAGCAGAGCTGCCTTCAGCGCGGGTTCCGTTCCGCCTGACCTGCCTCGTTGGTCGTCAAAGCTTGAACGCCGACACCGCGCCGACCAGGTTGCGCGCCTGCTGATTGAGGCTGTCGGCGGCTGCTGCAGACTCCTCGACCAGGGCGGCGTTCTGCTGCGTGACCTGATCGAGCTGGGCGACGGCCTGATTGATCTGGCCGATGCCCTGTGACTGCTCCTGCGCCGCCGCGCCGATCTCGCCGATCAGGTCGCTGACCCGCCGCACCTGGGCGACGATCTCCTGCATGGTCTGGCCGGCCTGACCGACCAGACCGCTGCCGGCCTCGACGCGCTCGACGCTTTCGGCGATCAGGCCCTTGATCTCGCGCGCCGCGGTGGCCGAACGCTGCGCGAGCTGGCGCACCTCGCCGGCCACCACTGCAAAGCCGCGGCCCTGCTCGCCGGCGCGCGCCGCCTCCACCGCGGCGTTGAGCGCCAGGATGTTGGTCTGGAAGGCGATGCCGTCGATGACGCCGATGATGTCGGCCATGCGCTTGGAGGCGGTGTTGATCTCCGCCATGCGGCGCACGACCTCGTCGACCACGCTGCCGCCTTTGACGGCGACGTCGACCGCGCCGCGGCTCAGCAGGGTGGCCTGCTGGGCGGCGTCGGTGCTGTTGCGGACCGTGCCGGAGAGCTGCTCCATGGAGGCGGCGGTCTGCTGCAGATTGCTGGCCTGCTCCTCGGTGCGCTGCGACAGGTCGGCGTTGCCGGTGGCGATCTGGCCGGAGCCGGTGGCGATGCTGTCGCTGCTGCTGCGCACCGAGGCGACGAGCTGGCGCAGCGACAGCTGCATCTGCTGCATCGCGGCGACGATGCTGTTGGGATCGGCGTCGCGAGCCTCGATGGTTTGGCTCAGATCGCCGCCTGCGATGGTCTGCGCCATGTGGGCGACATCGGTCGGCTCGCCACCGAGCTGGCGCGTCAGGTGGCGGGTCAGAACCACGCCGATGAAGATGCCAGCGGCCACGCCACCGACCGTCAGGCCGATGAGCAGCAGGCGCACGTCCCCATAAATTTGCGTGGTCAGCTTGGACAGGTCGGCGGCATGTCCGAGCTTGCGCTCGACCAGCTGCGTCATCAGACCATCGGCCTGGTCGGCAATGGCGCGCACCGCGGTCAGTCGGGCGGCACTTTGCGTGGCCTGGCCGAGGGCCTCGCCGGCGAGCAGCTTGATCACTTCGGCGACTTCCTGGTTGTAACGCCGCACGACCTCACGCGTTTCGGCGACTACAGCCCTGTCCTGCTCGGTGACAAAGAACTTCGCCGTCAGCTCCAGTTCGCTGTCCATCTGGCGGAGCCGCTGCTGAGTCGATTCGATGGCGCGCTGGCGCTCTGCCTCGCTGCTCGCCAGCAGGGCGGACCGCAGCTGGCGACCGACGGCCAGCAAGTGCATATTGGCTTCCGCGCTATGTCGTAAGCCAAGCGTCTCGGTGTCGTACATCCGGTCGGCCAGCGCATTGATCTCGCCGCTCTTGATCACCCCACTGAGTCCAATCAAGCCACCGATGCTGGCGACGATGAGGAAGCCGCCAATCAGCCGCTTGCCCACTGTGAATCGGTTCAGCCATTGCATGTCTGTCTCTCCGGAAGCCATGAGGCGACAGATGCTAGGTCGCCTGGTTTGCTACTGCCAAGGCTGTTGCAATTGGCATGCTTTATGCGGAGCCGACCTCTGCGGGACGATGACTCAGGCTGCGTTGCGCAGCGCTTGCAGTTGCTCACGAAGTGCCGCGTTCTCGGCTTCCAGCGCGGCCACGCGCTGGCGCAGCGCCTCGACGCCGTTCTCGGCCGCCGGCGTCTTGCGCTTGGCCTCGCGCACGCGCTTGGCGGCCTGCTTGAGCTCGTCGGCACCGGCCGCTGCGGCGGCGGCCTGCTCCTCGACCGGCAGGCTGGCCACCGCGGCGGCGGCGTTCAGCGACACCATCCCGGTCTTCACCGCCTCGACCAACTCGGGCGCGCCCTGCTTCTGGATCTTCTCGATCTGCTGCACCTGGCTGCTGCTCAGCCGCGCCGCGCGGGCCAGGGCTTCGCGAGTGACCAGCGGTTCCGGCGCTGGTGGCTGCACGTCCGGTGTCGTCGACTCCGCGGCAGGCGGGCCCGGCGTGTCGACCGCCGCCTGCGCGCGGCGCTCGGCCAGCATGTCGCGCTTCCTGAGCGCCAGCACGCCGCGCTGGAAGTCCGACAGGCTGCGCCGGCCCAGGTGCTGGTCGATCATCCACAGCTGCACGTCCTCGATCGACCGGAAGCGCGGGTTCTGCACCGTCCGGAACGGCAGACCGTGCTGCTGGCAGATGCCGAAACGGTTATGCCCGTCGACCAGCACATGGCCCCAGAGCACCAGCGCATCGCGGCAGCCCTCGGCCAGCAGGCTGCGCTCCAGCGCGGCGTGTTCATCCGGCGTCAACGGGTCGATGTAGGCCTTGAGTGCTTCGTTGACGACGATGTCCATCCGGGAGGGGCTGCTTGAAAAGGGGCGGGATTCTAGGAAGGCCCGCCTCGCTGCCCTGCCAAGCGAAGACCAGCATCGCCACGCAGGCCACGGCGCCGGGCAGCGCAAAGGCGAGGAAGTTCAGCGGCAGCTGCACCGCCATGCCCATCAGCGCGCCTCCCAGCACCGGGCCGACGATGGCGCCGTTGCGGCCCACGCCCGAGGCCCAGCCCAGGCCGGTGGAGCGGATCGCCAGGCCGTAGAACTGCGCGCCGCAGGCGTAGAGCAGGATCTGCGAGCCGATCGTCGTCGCGCCGGCCACGCCGATCAGGCCGTAGAGCAGCCAGCTCGGGCTGTGCAGACCGAGCAGGCTGATCGACAGCGCGGCCAGCGCAAAAAACACCGCGATGACCCGCGGCAGGCTGAAGCGATCGCCCAGCCAACCGCCGCCCACCGCGCCGAAGATCGCGCCGAAGTTCAGCACCAGCAGAAAGCTCAGCGAGGAGCCGAGGCCGTAGCCGGCCTGCGTCATCAGCTTGGGCAGCCAGGAGTTCAGCGCATAGACCATCAGCAGGCAGCAGAAGAAGGCCGTCCACAGCATCAGCGTGCGCAGCGCCCGGCCGTCGCGGAACAAGGCGAGCAGCGGCGTGCCACCGGCCTGCAGCGCCGGCATGGCCAGGCGCTGCCCGGCCTGCGGGCGATGGCTGGGCTCGACGCGGGCGAGCATCTGCTGCGCCTCTTCGTCCCGGCCCTGGCGGATCAGGAAGCCGACCGACTCCGGCAGCTGGCGCAGGATCAGCGGCAGCAAGAGCAAGGGGATGCCCGCCACGAAGAACACCGACTGCCAGCCGAAGCTCGGCAGCAGCAGCATGCCGAGCCCCGCCGACAGCATGCCGCCCACCGAGTAGCCGCTGAACATGATGGCCACCAGGGTGCTGCGCAGCTTGCGCGGCGCGTACTCACTCATCAGCGCGACGACGTTGGGCATCACGCCGCCGATGCCCAGACCGGCGATGAAGCGGCAGACGCCGAACTCGGTGGGGTTGCGCGCCAGGCCGTTGAGCACCGTGAAGCCGCTGAACAGCAGCACGCAGATCATGATGGCCTTCTTGCGGCCGATCTTGTCGGACAGCGGCCCGAAGACCAGCGCGCCGGCCATCATGCCGAACAGCGCGTAGCTGCCCAGGGCGCCGGCCTGCAGCGGCGTCAGTGCCCATTCCTTCATCAGCACCGGCAGCACCACGCCGTAGATGACGAGGTCGTAGCCGTCAAAGATGATGATCAGCGCGCACCAGAACAGCACGCGCCAGTGGAAGGGGTTGAAGCGGGCCTCGTCGATCAGCTGGGCGACGTCGATTGCTTGTTGGCTCATGATGCTCAGCCCAGGTCGCCGCCACCCACAGGAAGGGTGACGCCGGTGATGTAGGAGGCCTCGTCGGAGGCCAGAAAGAGGATGGCGCCGACCTGCTCAGCCAGCGTGCCGTAGCGCTTCATCAGCGAGGAGTCGAGGGTCTGGTCGACGATCTGCTGGTACCAGGCCTTCTCCTGCTCGCTCTGCGGCGCGCTGTTTCGCGGCACGCGGCGCGGCGGCGCCTCAGTGCCGCCGGGCGCGGTGGCGTTGACGCGCACGCCGCGCTGCGCGGTCTCGAAGGCCAGGCAGGCGGTCAGCGCGTTGACGCCACCCTTGGCCGCGCCATAGGGCACGCGGTTCAGGCTGCGCGTGGCGATCGACGACACATTGACGATGGCCCCCCGACCCTGCCCCAGCATCGCCGGCAGCGCCGCATGGCAGCACCACAGCGTGGGGAATAGCGAGCGGCGGATCTCGGCCTCGATCTGCGCCGTCTCGTAATGCTCGAAGGGCTTGGCCCAGATCGTGCCGCCGACGTTGTTGATCAGGATGTCGATGCGGCCGAAGCGCGCCAGCGCCTCGCGCATCGTCTGCTCGGCGCCGGTGCTGTGTTCCAGGTCGGCCGTCAGGGTCAGCAGGCGCTGGTCGCTGCCGGGAAGCGCGCGCAGCTCGTGGACCAGCTCGGAGCGGTCCACTGCGACCAGCATGGCGCCCTCAAGGAACAGGCGCTCGGCGACCTGCCGGCCGATGCCCTGGGCGGCGCCGGTGACCACGGCCACGCGGTCCTCAAATCGTGCGTTCATGGGGAACTCCTTCAGGCGCTGGCGGCGAACTTCTCGTAATAGAAGTTCGCGGCCTGCAGACCGCGATCGCGGATGAACTGGCTGACCGCCTCGACCATCGGCGGCGGGCCGCAGAGGTAGACATCGACCTCGCCGCCATTCAGATGCGCCGGCGCGATGTGCTCGGTCACATAGCCCTTGTGCGGCCAGGCGCTGTCGGCGCTGGCCACGCAGGCGGTGAAGGTGAAGCCGGGGATGCGGTCCGCCAGCGCCTGCAGCTTGTCGAGCTCGACCAGGTCGGCGTCATGCGTGACGCCGTAGATCAAATGGATGGGCTGCGCATGGGGCTGTTCCCTGCCCTGCTCGGCAATCTTCTCCAACATCGCGGTGAACGGCGCCAGCCCGGTGCCCCCGGCCAGCAGCAGCAACGGGCGGCGGATCTCGCGCAGGTAGAAGCTGCCCAGCGGGCCGGCCAGCGTCATCGTGTCGCCGGCCTTGGCGAGCTGGGTCAGGAACGTGCTCATCAAGCCGCCCGGCACATTGCGGATCAGGAAGGAGACCTCGCCGTCGCGCGGCAACGAGCTGAACGAGTAGGCGCGGGTCTGCGTGCTGCCCGGCACCTGCAGGTTCACGTACTGGCCGGGCAGGAAGGCCAGGCGCTGCAGCGCGTCGCCGCGCAGCGACAGCGCGATCGTGCTCGCCGACAGCGGTTTGATACGGCTGATCGCCGCCTCGAAGCGCGCCGGCTGCGTGCGGCAGACCGAGGAGGCCACCGGCACCTGCAGCACGCCATCGCTTTGCGCGCGCATCTGGCAGGTCAGCACATACCCGGCGGCCGCCTCGGCCTCGCTGAGCGCGTCCTCGATGTAATCGCCCATCGTGTAGCGCCCGCTCTCGGCCCGGCATTTGCAGGTGCCGCAGGCGCCGTCGCGGCAGTCCAGCGGCAGGTTGACGCCCTGGCGGTAGGCGGCGTCGGCGACGCTCTCGCTAGCCGTGGCGGTGATGAAGCGGGTCACCCCGTCCTCGAACTGCAGCGCGATCTGGTGGCTCATGGTGGCCTCCGGTTCAGACGTGATAGACGTCGACGACGTGGTGGATGTAGTCGTTCTTCAGCACGACCTGCTTGCGGCGGATCAGCGGCGTGGGTCCGCGGGTGTCCAGGCGCACGAAGGCGCTGCCGAAGTAGCTGTCCGTCGTCTTGTAGCGATGGCTCAGCGTGTGCCAGTTGAAGCGCAGCTCCAGCTCGCCGTCGCGCTGCGCGACGATCTCGACGTTGTGCAGGTTGTGGCTGGTGCGCGGCTCCGGCATGCTGGCCGCCGAGCGCTCGGTCTTGATGCGGAACACGCGGTCCTCGAGGCCGGCGCGGTTCGGGTAATAGATCAGCGAGATCTCGCGCTGCGGGTCGCTCGTCAGCTGGTCGTCGTCGTCCCAGGCCGGCATCCAGAACTCGGCCTCCGGGTGGTAGCAGGCCAGCCAGTCGTCCCACTGGCGGTCGTCGAGCAGTCGGGCCTCGCGGTACAGAAAGGCCTGCGCTTGTTCCAGGGAAAGCGTGCTCATGCCGCGGCCTCCTCGGGCAGGGCGGCGCGCTCCAGCGCGACCGCGCGCTGCAGGGCCTGCAGCCAGTAGCGGTGCTGCTCGGTGTACAGGCCCTCGTCCTCGGTCTTGATGCCGCTGAGCACGGGGGCCAGGCCGATCGCCGCGGCGGCGGCGTCGGGCCCCTGCACCCAGTGCGTGGCGCCGCGGCACATGTCGTTCCAGGGCAGGGCGCGGGCCGCGTAGCCCTGCTGGCAGGCGCGGAACTCCTCCAGGTCGTCCGGCGTGGCCATGCCGGTGGCGTTGAAGAAGTCCTCGTACTGGCGGATGCGCCTGGCGCGCGCCTCGGCCGGTTCGCCCTTGGGCGCGATGCAGTAGATCGTCACCTCGGTCTTGTCGACGGCGATCGGGCGCAGCACGCGGATCTGCGAGCTGAACTGGTCCATCAGGTAGACGTTCGGGTACAGGCAGAGGTTGCGCGAGTGGTTGATCATCCAGTCGGCGCGCTCGGCGCCGCAGCGCGCCACCAGCTCGTCGCGCAGCTGAAAGGCGGGTCGGTCCTCGGGGTTGGCCCAGCGCGACCAGAGCAGCATGTGGCCATGCTCGAAGGCGTAGAAGCCGCCGCCGTGCTTGGCCCAGCCGCCGGCGTCCATGGCCTTGATGCCGTCGCCGGCGGCCGACTGCTTGCGGTGCTGGGTGGTGGCCGCGTAATTCCAGTGCACCGAGCTGACGTGGTAGCCGTCGGCGCCGTTCTCGGCCTGCAGCTTCCAGTTGCCGTCGTAGGTGTAGGTGCTCGACCCGCGCAGCACCTCCAGGCCCTGCGGCGACTGGTCGACGATCATGTCGATGATCTTGGTCGACTCGCCGAGGAATTCGGTGAGCGGCAGCACATCGGGGTTCAGGCTGCCGAACAGGAAGCCGCGGTAGCTCTCGAAGCGCGCGACCTTCTTCAGGTCATGGCAGCCGTCCTGATTGAAGGAGGCCGGGTAGCCGGCGCCGCTGGCGTCCTTGACCTTGAGCAGCTTGCCGCTGTTGTTGAAGGTCCAGCCGTGGAACGTGCAGGTGAAGTTGGCCTTGTTGCCCCTCTTGTGCCGGCACAGCGTGGCGCCGCGGTGCGAGCAGGCGTTGATGATGGCGTTCAGCTCGCCCGCCTTGTTGCGCGTGATGACGATGGGCTGGCGGCCGATCTGCGTGGTCAGGTAGTCGTTGACCTCCGGGATCTGGCTCTCGTGCGCCAGGTAGATCCAGTTGCCTTCGAACAGATGCGTCATCTCCAGCTCGAACAGCTCGGCGTCGGTGAAGGCGGCGCGGTTGAGCTGGTAGATGTGCTGCTGCTTGTCCTCGACCAGCATGCCGGCGAGGCGCTGCTCGATGCCGTCCAGGGCGGTGCTTGCGTTCATGCCTGTCTCCTCGTGGTGGGGCGCGCAGGGCTCCGCCAGGCCTGCCGGCGGTGCCGGCGGGCAGGGGATCAGCGCGGGGGGTGGGCGGTGGCGGTGGGGGCTGGCTTCAGGCCGCGGCGCGCGGCCGGGCGAAGTCGGTGGCCGGGGCGCGGACCTCGTCGCTCAAGAGCTCGAAGTCGAAGTCGATCTCGTGGAAAGGTCGGTCCACGCCGAGCTTCTGCATGGCCGCCGGGTCCTCGTTGCGGCGCACCGGCGGCACCAGGCCGTCGCGGGTACCGAAGGCGAAGTCGTCCCAGAGGTGCGGGTCCGACTCGATGTTGATCTGCGTGGTCAGCTTGCGGTGGCCGGGCGCGCTGACGAAGAAGTGGATATGCGCCGGGCGGTGGCCATGGCGGCCGAGCAGGTTCAGCAGCTGCTCGGTGGAGCCGCCCGGCGGCACGCTATAGCCCAGCGGCATGATGCTGCGGAACTGGTAGCGGCCGTCGGCGTCGGTGACGATGCTGCGGCGCAGGTTGAAGGCGCTCTGCGTCGTGTCGAAGTAGGAGTAATTGCCCAGGTGGTTGGCATGCCAGACCTCGACCGTAGCGCCGGCCAGCGGCCGGCCGTCGGCGCCGCGCACCCGGCCGCGCATCACCACCACCTCGCCGGGTTGCGTGCCGTCGTCCAGCCGCGCCTCGCCCTGGCAGACCGGCGCGCCGGCGACGTAGAGCGGGCCCTCGATGGTGCGCGGCGTGCCGCCCTTCAGGCCGGCACGGGCCTCGGCCTCGTCCATGCGCAGGTCGATGAAATGCTCCAGGCCGATGCCGGGCACGATCAGGCCGAGCTCGCCGCGTGCGCCTGCCTGGCCCAGGTAGTTGAGACCGGCCCAGAACTCTTCGGGCTGGATGTCCAGCTCCTCCATCGCCAGCATCAGGTCGCCCAGCAGGCGGCGCACCACGGTCTTCACGCGGGCATTGCCCGGGCCGGTCACGCCGGTGCTTTCGAAGCGGTCCAGCAGGGCATTGATCGTTTGCATATCCATGGTCGTCTCCTCGGGGGTGGAACGGTAAGCGGGGTGGGTTGTCAGTCAGCGGTCGTCGTCGCGCACGGACGAGGGGTGGCGACACAGCGGCACCACCTCGATGTCCATGTAGGGGAACAGCGGCAGCGTGGACAGCAGCTGGTGCAGCTGCTCGACGCTGTCGACATCGAAGATGCTCAGGTTGGCGTAGCGGCCGGCCACGCGCCACAGATGGCGCCAGATGCCCTGGCGCTGCAGCGCTTGCGCCATCTCGCGCTCGCTGCGCTTCAGGGCCTCGGCCTCGGCGGCGGGCATCGTGGCCGGCAGGCGCACGCTCATTTCGACTTGGAACAGCATCGCGGGTCTCCGGGGGATCAGGCGCGGCGCAGGCGCGCCAGTTTTTCGGTGTCCAGGCGCAGGCCCAGGCCGGGCGTGCGCGGCAGCTGCAGCGCAAAGTCGCGGTACTGCAGCGGCTCCTGCAGGATCTCCTCGGTCAGCAGCAGCGGGCCGAACAGCTCGGTCGACCAGTCCAGCGACGTGAAGGTGCTGAACAGCTGCGCCGAGGCCAGGGTGCCGACCGCGCCTTCGAGCATGGTGCCGCCGTACAGCCCGAGGTGGGCGGCGTCGGCGATCGCCGCCACCTGGGCGGCGGCGCGCAGGCCGCCGGACTGGTTGATCTTCACGGCGAACACATCGGCGGCCTGGCTGCTGGCCAGCGCGAACGCGTCGCGCGGGCCGTGCAGCGACTCGTCGGCCATCAGCGGCAGCAGGTTGGCGGCGGTCAGGCGCGTGAGGCCGGCGCGGTCCTGCGCGGCGATCGGCTGCTCGACCAGGTCGACGCCGGCGTCGCGCAGGCCGCGCATGCCGTCCAGCGCCTCGCTCAGCGACCAGGCCTGATTGGCGTCGACGCGCACGCTGGCGCGATCGCCCAGCACGCGCTTGATGGCGGCCACATGGGCGACGTCGTCGCGCACCGCGCGCAGGCCGATCTTGAGTTTGAAGATGTTGTGGCGACGGCGGTCCAGCATCTGCTCGGCCTCGGCGATGTCGCGGGCGGTGTCGCCGCTGGCCAGGGTCCAGGCCACCGGCAGGCTGTCGCGCAGCCGGCCGCCGAACAGCTCGCTCAGCGGCAGGCCCAGGCGCTGCGCCTGGGCGTCGTAGAGCGCGGTCTCCAGCGCGCACTTGGCAAAGCGGTTGCCCTGCACCTGGCTGGCGACGCGGGCCATGACCTGCGCCACCGCGCCGGCCGGCTGGCCCTGCAGCAGCGGGGCGATGTAGGTGTCGACGTTCGCCTTGATGCTCTCCGGGCTTTCCTCGCCGTAGGCCAGGCCGGCTATGGTCGTCGCCTCGCCCCAGCCGACGATACCGTCGGAGCATTGAACGCGGACCAGCACCAGGGTCTGGTGGTGCATGGTGGCGACCGAGAGGCGGTGCGGCCGGATCGTCGGCACGTCGACCAGCAGGGTCTCGATCGCTTGAATCTGCGGCTCGCTGCGCAGGGCCGGGGAAAGGTTCTCGGATTGCATGGAGGCCATGGTAGGAAGCGGCTTGCCCCTCGTCCAAGACGGTTTTAGACTGCCTCGATACTCGAAAGGTATCGATGGAATTCCGCCACCTGAAGTACTTCGTCGCCGTCGCCGACGAGCAGAACTTCACCCGCGCCGCCGAGCGCCTGCACATCTCGCAGCCGCCCTTGAGCCGGCAGATCCAGGACCTCGAGGACGAGCTGGGCACGCCCTTGTTCGAGCGCGGCTCGCGGCCGCTCAAGCTCACCGAGGCCGGCCGCTACTTCTACGGCCATGCGCGCCGCCTGCTCGAACAGGCGGCGCAGGCGGTGCGTTCGACGCGGCGCATCGCGCAGCTGGAGCGCCGCCTGGTGATCGGTTTCGTGGCCTCGACCATGTACGGTGCGCTGCCGCGCCTGGTGCGCCTGTTCCGCGCCGCCAACCCGCAGACCGAGCTGGCCCTGGTGGAGATGGCCACGGTCGAGCAGATCCAGGCGCTGAAGAATGGGCGCATCGATGTCGGCTTCGGCCGCGTTCGCCTCGACGATCCGTCCATCAAGCGCGAGCTGCTGCGCGAGGAGCGTCTGGTCGTCGCGATCCCGCGCGAACACGAGCTGGCCGGCGGCGACGGCGCGCTCAGCCTGGCCGAGGTGGCACGACACCCGCTCCTCGTCTACCCGCGCAGCCCACGGCCCAGTTACGCCGACCAGGTGCTGTCGCTGTTCCGCGACCTCGGCCTGGAACCGCTCAGCGTGCACGAGATGCAGGAGATGCAGACCGCCCTGGGCCTGGTCGCCTCCGGCATGGGCCTGTGCCTGGTCCCTGCCAGCGTGCACCGGCTGCGGCCCGACGAGGTGGTCTACCGCCCGCTCGTCGAGGCGCAGGCGGTGTCACCCATCATCATGAGCACGCGGCTGCAGGATCAGTCGAGCGACATCGTGCTGCTGCGCAAGTTGATCGACGACATCTATGCGGAGCAGCGGGCGGCGGGGGTGGCTGGGGGGAAGAAGGCGGCGGGGGCGTGGCCTAGAGGGGCGACGTCTAGGCGCTTGGATTGACTGTCACCAAGGCGAGGCGTGGGCTGGCAATCTGCGCCCAACACTGGTGGCGACTGGTAATGAGTAGCAGCGTTGGGTAATCCCGCACGCAGGCGAGCGCTGGGCCGGTGCTATGGTGACAGCGGTTGTTAACGACCCACTGCTATCTAGCTAGGCCGCGCAATTGCCCCCAACTGATTCGAAGCCGTGCAAGGACTGCGGCCGTGTGCTCCCGATCACACGGGAGCACTTCGGTCAGTTCAAGAACATGCGTTCCGGCGTTCCCAGCATCGGCTACAGGAACTCGTGTAGGGAGTGCATGGCCGCGAACACAGCAAGGCATTCAGCCGAAAACCCTGACCAACGTGCAAAGCGCGCTGCAGAGCGTGTCGATCGTGAAGCCAAAGGAGGAGGCGCCTTTGATGATCGCGACATTGCCGACATCCGCGCAGCCCTTGGCGGAAGGTGCCGCTTCTGCGATTTGCCTTTGCCTCAGAGACCGCATGTCGAGCATCTGACTCCTGTCTCTCGGGGTGGGTCAAGTCATCGCCGAAACCTTTCGCTGGCTTGCGGTCCCTGCAACTTGGCAAAGACGAACAAGACGCTTGCTGAGTTTCAAGAATGGCGATCTGAGCGTGGACTAAAGAATAGGGTTGTCAATGTGCCGGGCGAGGCCCCAGATCAGCCAATCGGGAAGGCCGGTCGAACTGCATGACTCGTGTGGCTCGCTAAGCGAGGCGTAGCTCTTTGGTGAATCCCCCGGCACGGCCGCAACACCTGATCATTTGATGAGGAGCCTCCGGCCTTCAGCCGTCTTCCTCAGGCCGCATAGCCCGCGTTGGCATAATCTGCCAGTCCTGATCGAGCGAGCTCGTCGCTCCTTTATTTCGGAGCCCCGCACCATGCCGACCCGCAACGTCGTACTGAGTGAACACCAGCAGCATCTGGTGGAGAGTCTGGTTCAGTCCGGTCGCTACCAAAACGCGAGCGAGGTGCTGCGAGAAGGGCTGCGTCTCGTTGAGGAACGGGAGCGCAGCGAGAACGCCAAGCTCAAGGTGCTGCGACAGGCAGCGCGCCAGGGCTGGACCGATGTTTCCGCCGGGCGCTACACGGACCTCGCTGACGAGCAGCTCGAAGACTTCATCGGGCAGTTGGGACTTCGCGCCGCACAGGCTGCCAAGACGGCGGGTTGATGTTTCGCTATCGCCTGGCCGAGGCGGCGCAGGTTGACATCGTCGAGATACTGGCGTGGACGGATGCGCAGTTTGGCGAAGCCGCTCGGCAGCGCTACGAGAGCCTCATCGTTGCCGCTCTGCGCGATGTCGCCAATCAGCCGGATCGACCGGGTAGCCTTGCGCGCCCCGAGCTGGGTGCTGGCGTTCGGACCTGGCATTTGCGGCTGAGTCGGGCGCACATGAGGACCGACTTGGGCAGCGTTCGACGACCCCGCCACTTTCTGGTTTACCGCTTGGACCCTGGAATGGTTGTCGTAGGTCGGGTGCTGCATGACGCGATGGAGTTGTCGCGGCACCTGGACCTTGATGAGATCTGAAGACAGTCGCGTCTGAGTCGCGCTTCCTTCTCAGGCCGCCAGCCCATCCAGCTTCACCAGCCCCGCCAGCCACTGCACCACGCAGTCCCCGAACGCCTCCGGCTGCTCCAGCACGCTGAGGTGTGCCGCCTCCGCCAGCACGACCAGCTGCGCCCCCGGGATCAGCGCCGCGACCTGCTGGGCCATCGCCGGCGGCGTGCCCACATCCAGCGCGCCGGCGATGACCAGGGTCGGCTGGTGGATCGCAGTCAGGCGCTCGACGCTGTCGTGCTCGCGGATCGCGGCGCAGCAAGCGATGTAGCCGGCCGGGTCGCAGGCCAGCACGCGCTGGCGCCACAGCGCCACGGTCTGCGACTGACTGGCGTGGAAGCCGGCATGGAACCAGCGCTGCAGCGCGGCGTCGACGATGGCCTCCAGCCCGCCGTCCTCGACGGCGGCGATGCGTTGCGACCAGCCGGCGCGGGCCTCTTCAGGATAGCCGGCGCAGGTATTGGCCAGCACCAGGGCCTGGACGCGGCCCGGGTGGCGCAGCGCCAGCTCCTGACCGACCATGCCGCCCAGCGACAGCCCGATCCAGACCACAGGGCCCAGCGCCAGTTCATCGATCAGGCGCGCGGCATCGGCCGCCAGCTCGGCCATTTGATAAGGCCCGGGCGGGCTGCCGCTCTGGCCATGGCCGCGCTGGTCGTAGCGCAGCACGCGGGCGCCCTGGGCGGCGAGCCGCTCGGCCAGGCCGTCCCAGAGCCGCAGATCGCAGCCCAGCGCATGGCCGAGCACGATGCTGTGCGTGGGCCTGCAGCCGGCGGGCGGCTCCAGCAACTCGTAGTGCAGATGCGCTGCGCGCTGCGACTTGCCACTCGTTCGCAAGCCCATGCTCATACCCGCTCCACGATCAGCGCAATGCCCTGGCCGACGCCGACGCACATCGTGCACAAGGCGTAGCGGCCGCCGCTGCGCTGCAGCTGGTGGATGGCGGTGGTGACCAGGCGCGCGCCGCTGGCGCCCAGCGGGTGGCCGAGCGCGATCGCGCCGCCGTTGGGGTTGACGCGCGGGTCGTCGTCGGCCAGGCCGAGATCGCGCAGCACGGCCAGGCCCTGCGCGGCAAAGGCCTCGTTGAGCTCGATCACGTCCATCTGCGAAAGCCGCAGCCCGGTCTGGGCCAGCAGCTTGCGGGTGGCCGGCGCCGGGCCCATGCCCATCAGGCGCGGTGCCACGCCGGCGCTGGCCATGGCGACCACGCGGGCGCGCGGCGTCAGGCCATGGCGCAGGGCCGAGCGCTCGTCGGCGAGCAGGAGCGCGCAGGCGCCGTCGTTGACGCCGGAGGCGTTGCCGGCGGTCACCGTGCCGCCTTCGCGCACGATGGGCTTGAGGCGGGCCAGGGTCTCCAGGGTGGTGGCGCGCGGGTGCTCGTCCTGGCTGACGACGAGCGGCTCGCCCTTCTTCTGCGGCACCGTCACCGGGGTGATCTCGGCGTCGAACCGCCCGGCCTGCTGCGCCGCCACCGCCTTGCGTTGCGAGGCCTCGGCCATGCGGTCCTGGTCCTCGCGGCTGATGCGGCACTCGCTGGCGACGTTCTCGGCGGTTTCCGGCATCGAGTCGACGCCGTGCTGCGCCTTCATCAGCGGGTTGACGAAGCGCCAGCCGATGGTCGTGTCGTAGACCGCGTTGTCGCGGCTGAAGGCGCTGACCGCCTTTGGCATCACGAAGGGTGCCCGGCTCATGCTTTCCACGCCGCCGGCCAGCATCAGCCCGGCCTCGCCGCTGCGGATCGCGCGCGCCGCGCTGCCCACCGCGTCCAGGCCGGAGCCGCAGAGCCGGTTCACCGTGGTGCCCGGCACGCTGACCGGCAGGCCGGCCAGCAGCAAGGCCATGCGCGCGACATTGCGGTTGTCCTCGCCGGCCTGGTTGGCGCAGCCCAGAATCACGTCGTCGATCGCCGCCCCATCGAGCTGCGGGTGGCGGGCCAAGAGCGCGCGCAGCGGCACAGCACCGAGGTCGTCGGCGCGCACGGCGGACAAGGCGCCGCCGTAGCGGCCGAAGGGGGTGCGCAGCGCGTCGCAGATGTAGGCGTGGCGGGTGGTCGTCAAGAGGAGTCTCCGTGAGAGGGCTCAGGCAGCAGCGCGCAGGGTCACGGCGGGCGTCAGCGCCTGCAGCGCGGCCAGGCTCAGGCCCTCGGCCAGTTCGATCACCGTCGCGCCCTCGGGGCCGAGCTCGATGACCGCGAGGTCGCTGTAGATGCGGCTGACGCAGGCGATGCCGGTCAGCGGGTAGCTGCAGGCGGGCACCAGCTTGGCCTCGCCGCGCTTGCTCAGGTAATCCATCATCACGAAGGTCTTCTTCGCGCCGATCGCCAGGTCCATCGCGCCGCCGACCGCGGGGATGGCGTCGGGCTCGCCGGTGTGCCAGTTGGCCAGATCGCCGCGGGCCGAGACCTGGTAGGCGCCGAGCACGCAGAAGTCCAGGTGGCCGCCGCGCATCATCGCGAAGCTGTCGGCATGGTGGAAAAAGCAGCCGCCGGGCAGCAGGGTGACCGGCTGCTTGCCGGCGTTGATGAGCTCGTAGTCCTCGTCGCCGGCTGCCGGTGCCGGGCCCATGCCGATCACGCCGTTCTCGGAGTGCAGCACGACCTCCTTGTCGGCGCCGAGGTGGTTGGCCACCGCGGTGGGCAGGCCGATGCCGAGGTTGACGACGGCGCCATCGGGAATGTCGGCGGCGACGCGGGCGGCGATTTCGTCGCGCGTCCAGCGGCGCACGTTCGGGTTCAGTGGGTTCATGGGCATTCCTTCAGGCGGCCTGCTTGAAGCCACCGGCGCGCGTGACGCTGCGCGGCACCTGCACCAGGCGCTGCACGAACAGACCCGGGGTGACCACGGCCTCGGGGTCCAGCTGGCCGAGCTCGACCAGCTCGTGCACGCTGGCCACCGTGGTGCGCGCCGCCATGGCCATGATGGGACCGAAGTTGCGCGCGGTCATGCGGTACGTGAGGTTGCCCCAGCGGTCGCCGCGCTCGGCCTTGATGAGCGCGAAGTCGGCGTGGATGGGCAGCTCCAGCACATAGGGCTTGCCGTTGATCTCGCGCGTCTCCTTGCCCTCGGCGAGCAAGGTGCCGACGCCCGTCGGCGTGTAGAAGCCGCCGATGCCGGCGCCGGCGGCGCGTATGCGTTCGGCCAGATTGCCCTGCGGCACCAGCTCCAGCTCGATCTGGCCGGCGCGGTAGAGCGCATCGAAATGGTGGCTGTCGGCCTGGCGCGGGAACGAGCAGATGATCTTGCGCACCCGCCTGGCGGCGAGCAGCGCGGCCAGGCCGCCGTCGCCGTTGCCGGCGTTGTTGTTGACGATCACCAGCTCGCGGGCGCCGCTGGCGATCAGCGCGTCGATCAAGGCATCGGGCAGGCCGGCGGTGCCGAAGCCGCCGATCATCACCGTCGCGCCGTCACGCACATCGGCCAGCGCGGCCTCGGCCGATGCGGCCAGTTTGTTGATCATGGGCGGTCCCCTTGCGTCTTGCGATGGACCGGCGGATGCGCAGCCCACACCAAAATGGTATGGAGCGATCAGCCGATCGTCCAAGACGCAATCGGTCGGAATCGATACCCCGAAGGTATCGACCCGCGCCGCCGCTTCTGCGCCTAGAGCTTGAACACCGCCACCGCGCCGACCAGGCTGCGCGCCTGCTGGTTGAGGCTGTCGGCGGCGGCGGCCGACTCCTCGACCAGGGCGGCGTTCTGCTGCGTGACCTGATCGAGCTGGGCGACGGCCTGATTGATCTGGCCGATGCCCTGTGACTGCTCCTGCGCCGCCGCGCCGATCTCGCCGATCAGGTCGCTGACCCGCTGCACCTGGGCGACGATCTCCTGCATGGTCTGGCCGGCCTGGCCGACCAGGCCGCTGCCGGCCTCGACGCGCTCGACGCTCTCGGCGATCAGGCCCTTGATCTCGCGTGCCGCGGTGGCCGAGCGCTGCGCCAGCTGGCGCACCTCGCCGGCCACCACCGCAAAACCGCGGCCCTGCTCGCCGGCGCGCGCCGCCTCCACTGCGGCGTTGAGCGCCAGGATGTTGGTCTGGAAGGCGATGCCGTCGATGACGCCGATGATGTCGGCCATGCGCTTGGAGGCGGTGTTGATCTCCGCCATGCGGCGCACGACCTCGTCGACCACGCTGCCGCCTTTGACGGCGACGTCGACCGCGCCGCGGCTCAGCAGGGTGGCCTGCTGGGCGGCGTCGGTGCTGTTGCGGACCGTGCCGGAGAGCTGCTCCATGGAGGCGGCGGTCTGCTGCAGATTGCTGGCCTGCTCCTCGGTGCGCTGCGACAGGTCGGCGTTGCCGGTGGCGATCTGGCCGGAGCCGGTGGCGATGCTGTCGCTGCTGCTGCGCACCGAGGCGACGAGCTGGCGCAGCGACAGTTGCATCTGCTGCATCGCGGCGACGATGCTGTTGGGGTCGCTGCCCTGGGCCTCGATGCGCTGGCTGAGGTCGCCGCCGGCGATGGTCTGCGCCATGAGGGCGACATCGGCGGGCTCGCCGCCGAGCTGGCGCGTCAGGTGGCGGGTCAGCACCACGCCGATCAGCACGCCGACGGCGACGCCGCCGACGGTCAGGCTGATGAGCAGCAGGCGAACGTCCTGGTAGACCTCGGTGGTCAGCTCCGACAAGGAGGCGGCGTTGCCCAGCTTGCGTTCAACGAGCTTGCTCAACATCTCGTCGGCGCGCTCCCCCGCGGCTCGCGTCTCGGCCAGCTTGGCGGTGCTGCCGCGCGCCTCGCCGAGCGCTTCATTGGCCAGCAGGGCGAGCACGCCGTTGACCTCGTTGCGGTAGCGCTGCGCGGCGTCACGGGTTTCGGCCACCAGGGCCTTGCCCTGCTCGGTGGTGAAGCTGTTGCCTGCCAGTTGCAGTTCGGCGTCCAGCCGGCTCAGCCGCTCCTGAGTCGAGGCCACCGCCTGCTGGCGGTCGGCCTCGGTGGTCGCCAGGATGGCGGCGCGCAACTGTCGGCCGGCGGCCAGCAGGTGCATGTTCGCTTCAGCGCTGTGGCGCAGGCCGATGGTCTCGGTCTGGTACATCTGGTCGGCCAAGCTGTTGATCGTGCCGCTCTTGCTCACGCCAAAGCCGCCGATCAATCCGCCGATGCCGGCGACGATCAGGAAGCCGGCGATCAGCCGGGTGCCGACGGTGTACTTGTTCAGCCACTGCATGGTGCTTCGCTTTCAGGAAGAAATGAAACAGCAAGCCATGGGGCAGCGGTGCGGTGACGGACTGCCGACAGGGTTGCCACCAGGGCGGTAGCAAACGAACAGGGTGCGGCGCCGTCGCGGCCACCGCACCCTGCGTCATTCAATACCGATCCGTCCAATTCTGAACGAATCAGTTCAGCTCATGAACTATGGGGGCATTCCGAAGGTCTGACCATCTCAACACCCTACCGGGGCTCCTGGATGTTGCAGTTCAGAGCTGAATCCACCCTCGAAAAAGGCGAGTAGGTCGACGGCCCAGCGGACTCCGACCTCACCTCAGCCCAACAAATCAACGCTTCTGGAAGACGTATCGGCTCTTGACGAAGGTCTCGCCATGAATGTCTGTTTGAGGGATGTTCACTTGGGAAGCAATGCTCCACCCGTTCTGCAGCAAGGCCTCCATGTTCTGGAAGTGCGGCCACTCGGTCTTGAAGGAGTAGCTGCAGCGCAAAGAGGTAGAGCCATTGTTGGCCTCACATGGAAGCGTTGAGCCAGCCTTGGCCCTCTTGATGAAGTCCTCCACGTACTTCGTTTCCTCCTTGAGTCGTGCGCGCGCTTGTTCTGCCTTTATGCCTTCCACTCGCTCACGCTCAGCATTCGCCGCACGAGCGACGCTTTCGAGGCGTCTCATCTCGGCGACCTTTGATTGGTAGTTCGCCTCGCTTACCACCTTAAAGCCTTGAAAGCCGCTCAATCCATCAACCCGTAGCTTGTTCTGATAAACCGTTTCGCGAAACAGCTCCAGCTGAGTAACGAGCCCACAGGCTTTGGGATCTTGTGCACCTGGAGGGCAAATCATCAGGTTCCATGCAAAAACCTTCCTATTGCCTCGTTTGAATCCGGTCTTGCTGGTCGCGTTCTCCACCAAGTAGCGTTCAAAAATGAGCTCGTCACTTGGAAGAAAGGGCTCGAATACGTAGGACTCAAGCATTCGTGATGGGTTGAACCAGAAGAGCCCCCATCCATCAACAGCGACGGGTCCTGGCCGCGTTTCTGAAAACTTGGCTTGGAGAGGTTTGAGTGTGCCGACGGTCAGACGCAAGTTCTCTGCATGCAAGTAGGTCACGGGGGCCCCACTTAGGCTGACGGCAGGCACCTGTTCCAGCTTGACCTGAGGATTACTCGCACAGCCGCTTAGCAGTGCTGCGCTGCCGAGGATTGCAGTCAAATAGGCGAGATGGCGATGACTCATGCGATGCGACCACGAAACAAGACATCGAAAGCCTATCGCGAGACGCCGAATGGTTCCGATTCCGGTTTCACGCCGCTCCGTGAACCAATGCACTACCTTTCGCAGTTTGCAGCACCTTGGGTGCCGCGCGCTGTCTTCGCAAACTCGTCGCACTGGCAACTCAAGTTCATTCGACTTCGTTCAGCTCGACTTTGGTCAAGGGGCGAGTCAAAAAACGAGAGGCGCGAAAACGATAGCCACCAAGAACTGAGCGCGAGCGCCTTGCGGACGGTTATCGCTCAAGACCTTGCAGATACTTCCTATTTCGCTACCGCCCTTGCCCAAACCGGCCCGCCGTCGTCCACCCGGCAATGCCGCCAGTCGGCAAAGCCGGCGCGGCGCAGCGCGCGCTGCCAGACCTCGTGCGAGCCGGCGCAGCGGCCCAGTGCCTGCTGGGCGGCTGCCGGCAGGAAGGCGGCATGGATGAGCTGGCGCGGCAGCATCGCGCCCAGGTGGGTGGCCAGGGCCGGGCCGAAGCGCTGCTGCAGCGCCGACTCGATGTCGTCGGCGGCATCGGCCGGTGTTGGCAGGAAGGGCCGCACCAGGCCGTCCCAGACCGGGCTGCGACCCAGCGCGTCGCGCCAGCCGGGCAGCTCGACGACGAGCAGGCGGGCCTCGCCCGGTTCGCCGGCCAGCCGCTCCTGGGCGTCGCGCAGCAGGCGGTCGAGCAGCGCGTCGCCTTCGCGCTCGCCGTGCAGCTCGGGGGCCAGGTAGAGGCCGCTGAGCTCGGCCTCGCCGCTGGCGTCATGGCCGAGCTGCAGCGTGGTCTGCACCTGGTGCAGACCGAACTCCGGCGCCGCGTGCACCACGCGGCCGAGGTGGAAATGCACCCGCGGCCGGCTGCGCCCGAGCGCCGGCTGCAGGTGCAGGCCGGCGAGCAGTCGGCCCTCGTCGTTCTCCAGGCATAGCCACAGGCCGCCGGCTTCTTCCTGCGCCAGCGGCGCGGGCACGGGGCGCAGGTCGCGCACGCGCAGCTGAGCGTTCATGCTCCCTCTCCCGGGCTGTGCAAGGGGGTGGCGATGGCGCCATCGCCCAGTTCGGCGCCGGTCTCGCCGGCGGCCAGCAGGCGGGCACGGAAGCCTTCGCGCGCCAGGCTGCAGGCCAGGCGCGGCTGCGCGCGGTCGAGCTCGGCCAGCGGCCGCGCCAGGCGCACGCTGCGCAGCGCCTGCAGCCGACCCTCGGCGGTCGGGCCGCCGTCGAAGATGTCGATGTAGGTCTCGGCGTCAAAGCCCTCGGCGGCCAGGATCTCGAAGGGCAGCTCGCCGTCCGGGTGGAGCTGGCCGATGGCGCGCTGCGCGGCCTCGGGCAGCAGCGGCACGTAGATCGGCGACTGCGGCATCAGGTCGGCGATGAAGGCCTTGCTGCGGCCGCCGGCCAGGGCCTCGGCCTGCGGGTAGTCCATGGCGAAGAAGCGCCGGCCGACGGCGTCCCAGAAGGGGCTCTCGCCGTCGCCGGTGAGCAGGCCGGGGAATTCGGCCACGATGCGGTCGGAGAAGCGCGCCGCCTGCTGGCGCAGGAACAGCAGGCGGGCGCGCGACAGCAGCTCGGCGGCCACCGCCGGCGCCTCGGGCTCGATGTAGAAGGAGGTCAGCAAGGTCGCGCCGGTGAGGTCGTGGCAGAGGTGCAGGGTGTGGGTGCGCTGCGTCATGCCGAGCGCTGGCGAGCTGGCGACGACGAACTCGTTGCGGTAGCTGTAGAAGCGCGAGCCGAAGCCGGCGCGCGCGGCGATGCCGGCGCAGCCGATCACCCGGCCCCGCTGTTCGAGCACGAAGAGGTAGCTCTCCTCGCCGCTGACCTCGTCGTCGGCAGTGGCCAGGGCCGCCTGCGAGCGGGCGATGCGCTGCGCCAGCTGGGCGCGGTCGTTGCGCAGGCTGCCGATGCCGGGACCGGCGGCGGCGGCCAGGGCTTGCAGCGCGTCGATGTCGGTCTCGGCGACCGGGCGCAGCAGGAAGTCGGGGAATGAGCTCATGAGGCAAGTCGGGCGTCGCGCGCCAGTGTTCCACCGTTGCCGCCGCTGCGCTCGCGCAGCCCGGCGATCTCGCGGGCGCGCTCCTCGCGCGGCGTGCAGCCGAAGGCGGCCTTGTAGGCGTTGGAGAAATGCGGGCCGCTGGAAAAGCCGCAGGCCAGGCCGACCTGCAGGATGGACTGGCCGGTGCGCTGCAGCAGCTCGCGGCTGCGCAGCAGGCGCAGTTCCAGGTAATGGCGGCTGGGCAGCGCATCGAGGTGCTGCTTGAACAGGCGCTCCAGCTGGCGGCGTGACAGCCCGACGAGGCGGGCGATGTCGTCGGTGGGCAGGGGCTCGGCGAGGTTGGCCTGCATCAGCGCCAGCGCCTCGGCCAGCTTGGGCGGCACCAGCGCATGGCCGCTGCTCTCGCCGAGCACGCGTTCGTCGCGGGCGCGCAAGCTGGACAGACCCAGCCGGCCGGCCAGCTGGCGGGCCAGCGCATCGCCATGCTCGCGGGCCAGCCAGGCGAGCACGAGGTCGGGCACCGCCAGCGGCCGCGAGCAGCTGGCCAGCACCGCCTGGCCCGGCGTCGCGTCGAGCTCCCACAGGCCCTGGCTCCAGACCACCGTCGGGTGCTGCTGCTGCAGGTGGGCGCGCAGCCAGTCGGCGCTGCAGGCGCGGCGGCCGTCGAGCAGGCCGGCCGCGGCCAGCCAGAGCACGCCGCCCTCGACGCCACCGAGCAGGCATTGCCGGCCGGCGAGCTGGCGCAGCTGCGCCGGCAGGCTGGCCAGGGCCTCGCTGTCGGCCAGGCTGCGCCAGGGCGCGACCAGCCAGAGCTGAGCCCAGGGGCGATCCAGCGCGGTGTCGGCGAGCATCGCGCTGCTCACCCGGTAGCCAGCGTCGCCGAGCAAGGCGCTGGCGCCCTCGAACAGCTCGACCACGGCCTGCGCCGCCAGGCGCGACGCGCCGGGCAGCAGGCAGACCGCAATCTCCTGGTGGTTCATGGCCGCATCATGCCGACAACAGCTTGCCGCTGCGCAGCGCCTGGCGGCCGGCGACCTTGGCGACCGATTGCCCGGCCTGCGCCCAGCGCTGCAGCTCGCGGGCGAAGAACAGGCCGTCGACCGGGCTGCTGATGGCGCTGACCCGGCCGCTCACCGGGTCGATCAGCTCGCCCAGCTTCTGGCCGGCGGCGACCATGCTGCCCACCCCGACCTGCCAGGCCAGCAGGCCGGCATGGGCGGCCTGCAGCGGCATGCAGCCGGCCAGCGGCCTGGCTTCGCAGACGGCGTCGGGCACTGCCGTCTCGCCGGCGATGAAGCCCTGCAGCGCCAGGAAGCGCAGCAGGCCCTCGGCGTCGGCGGCGGCCAGTTCGTGGCTGACATCGGTCTCGCCGCGCAGCTCGACGGTGGCGGCGAAGCCCGCCAGCGGCACCGCGCTGCCCAGCAGCGTGCGCAGCTTGGGCCAGATCGTCGACACCGCCTCGTCGAAGGGCGCGTCGCCGCTTTCCTCGGCGAGCAGCAGCAGCGGCGCGCCAAGGCAGTCGCCCAGCTGCGCCGCCTGCGCCTGCTGCTGCGGCGTGGCGTAGACATGCAGCACCGCCTCGTTGTCGCAATGCAGGTCGAGCACCAGGTCGGCGTCCAAGGCCAGCTGCATCAGGTGCTGGCGCAGCTGCTGCAAGGCGTTGCCGGCCGGTCGGCTGGCCAGCTCCTGCTGCAGCAGTTCGCGAAGCGTCGTCAGCTCGGGCAGGTCCTGGCGGCCCAGGGCCTTCCAGCGGGCCGCCGCGCCGACCGCCAGGTCGGGGTAGTGGCGGTTGAAGTTCTGGCCGCTGGCGATGTCGAAGCGGCCCTGCAGCCGGCCCCAGACCTGCTGCGCCAGGCCGATCGGGTTGCAGGCCGGCAGCAGCACGATCTCGCCGCGCAGCCGACCCTCGGCCTCCAGGGCCTGCAGGCGCTGGCGCAGGTGGTAGCCGACCAGCATCGGCGGGATCTCGTCGGCGTGCAGGCTGCATTGCAGCAGCGCCCGGCGGCCGCCGCCGGGACCGAAGTGCAGGCGGGTGATCTGCGGGCTGCTGCCGACGGCGCTGCCGGCCAGCTGGTGGTGATAGGTCTGCATGGAAGAAGGGGTTGCGTTGCCGTTCAGAGACGCTCTGAGGGCTGATCCGGCTGGCTGCGAGCGCCGTCCGAGGGAGTGCCGCGGCCGGGCTGGCTCTGCCAGGGACGGTAAAGCGGCTGGGCCATGCGCACCGGCCGCACGTCGAGCAGCACGCGGTGCAGGCTGTAGTCCTCGCCGCCCCAGGCGCCGGTGAACCAGCCCAGGGTGTCGACGCCCTTGTACAGGCGGAACTCGAAGCCGAGCTGGGATTCATCGCTGGCGTCGCCGCCGCGCAGCCGGCGGCCGTCAAAGGCCAGGCCATGGAGCTCGCGGTCGGGGCTGTCGACCAGTTGCGCCATGGCGTGCACGATGGCGTTGTCGCCGAGCAGGTCGGGGAAGAAGCCGGCGCTGCGGAAATAGGGCTTGAAGCCGGCGGCATTCGGGTCGATGCGTCCGGCCCGCTTGGCCTCGGCCGGCAGCAGCTCGCCGCTGCCCAGGTCGAAGCGGTCGCCGCGGTCGAGGAAGGAGAGGCGCGCGCCGCGCAGGCCGAAGGCGCCGTGCTGCGGCGCGGCCTGGGCCTCGCGCAGGTCGACCAGCAAGGCGCCGCGCGCGCCGATGACCTCGATCTGCTCGCCGCGGATCAGCGCCGCGCTGTCCTCCTCGACGCCCAGGCCCCAGCGGTAGCCCTTGGCCTGCATCACCGGCAGCAGGCGGCCGATGCGACCGCGCTTGAGGAAATGCTGGTCGACGAACAGCGCCGGCCCGGCAAAGCCCAGGCCGCGGTCGATCTCCTTGCCCTCGCGCAGCGCGCCCTTGAGCACGGCCAGCGCGTTCTGCGCGTCGCGGAACATCCAGTCGCTCATGATGGCGGCGCCGGCGCTGGTGCCGGCCACCACGCCGCCGCGCGCCAGCACCTGGCGCACCGCCTGCAGCAGCCGGGTTTCGCGTCCGCCGGGGCGCAAGGTGTCGACGATCAACTCCTGCGCGCCGCCGCTGAAGAACACGCCCTGCATGGCGGCGACGCGGGCCGCGAGCTCGGCGTCGTCGCGCAGCAGCAGCTGCTCGGGCAGGCGCGGCGACACCGGGATGAACTCGGCCACCGCGCCGGCCTGCTGCAAGGCCTTGGCGATGCGCTCGCCGCTGCGCTGCGGGTTCTCGGCGGCGGTGGCCAGCACCGCGAAGCGGCTGCCGGCGCCGCCGGCTTCCTGCACGATGCGCGACCAGACGGCGTGGTTGTCGATCTTCAGCGCGCCGCCGATGGCAATGGCCGTGCCGGGGCGGACCTCCTCGGCGCGTTCGGCCAGGGCAGACAGCGGGGTGACGACGGACACGAACAGACTCAAGAGCAGGCGGGGGGCGAAACGCACGGTGAAACTCCAGGGGCGCGGCCGGCGATGTTCGCGGCGTAGGCGCCGGCGCCACTGGGGGCAAGCCCTGAGCGCAGCGGCGGGCTGCAACTCGGTGTCGCATCATGGCAAGCCCTGCGGCGGCGGCGCCACGGCGCTTATCTCCAGGCGACACCGATTTGCCTGCAGGCGACCACCGCGAGGGAACCCGCTGCGCCGGTCAGGCGCCGCCTTCAAAGAATGCAGCCATCCCCTCCGCCTCGCCCTTGCGGGCCCTGCACCATCATGTCGCCTACCTCCCACCGCTGCCTGACGCTGATCGCGCAGGCCTCCCTGATGCTCCTGAGCGCCGGCCTGGCGCAAGCCCAGGAAGCGCAGAAGCTGGACCGCGTTGAAGTCACCGGATCGAGCATCAAGCGCATCGACGGCGAGACGCCGCTGCCGGTCGAGGTGCTCAAGCGCGCCGACATCGACAAGATCGGTGTGACCACCGCCGCCGAGCTGCTGCAGAAGCTCAGCAGCAACGTTGGCGGCCTGACCGACGGCGCGTCGATCACCGACCAGGCCGGCAACCAGCGCGGCTTCAACGGCGCCAACCTGCGCGGCCTGGGCGTGTCCAGCACCCTGGTCCTGCTCAACGGCCGCCGCCTGGCCAACTTCGCCTCGCCGGGCGACAACGCCGGCGTCGACCTGAACAACATCCCGGCCGGCGCGATCGAGCGCGTCGACGTGCTCAAGGACGGCGCCTCGGCCATCTACGGCACCGACGCGATGGGCGGGGTGATCAACTTCATCACCCGCAAGGACTACCAGGGCGTCGACATCCGCGCCTACGCGCTGGGCACCGAGCAAGGCGGCGCCAGCAAGACCACGCTGAGCCTGTCGGCCGGCCATGGCGACCTGCGCAAGGACGGCTTCAACGCCTTCTTCGCCGCCGACGTGCAGAAGCTCGGCTCGCTGAACGGCAGCCAGCGCGACTTCATCGCCGAGTACGACCTGCCCGGCCGCATGCCCTTCCTGCTGTCGAGCAACAGCTTCCCGGCCAACGTCGACCTGACCGCCGCCCAGCTGACCGCGCTGAACAACTTCGTGCTCGCCAACCCGAACACGGCGCTCAAGGGCAGCGGCCCCAATGGCACCTGGGTGCCCAGCGTGCCCGGCTCGTCGACGCGCCGCGTCAACTTCGGCAAGAGCAGCTGCACCGGCGGCGACAACCCGAACTCGGTGCGCCCGCAGGGCGCCGGCGGTCGCGAGGGTTGCTCCTACGACTACGTGGCCGACTCGGAGATCTACCCGGCCGCCGACAAGGCCAGCCTGGTCGCCCGCGGCACCTTGCAGCTGGCCGACGACCACCAGCTGTTCGGCGAGCTGCTGCTGAGCAAGAGCTCGACCGACTACGCGGCGTCGCCGGCCACCTCGGGCCGCATCCGCACCACGGCGGGCATCACCCTGCCGGCCTCGCTGCAGGCGGTCACCGGCATCACCACGCCGGTCGACTTCCGTTTCCGCCTCAGCGACGCCGGCAAGCGCCTGAGCACGGTGGACAGCGACGCCTCGCGCGTCGTCCTCGGTGCCAGCGGCCGTTTCGGCGACTGGGACTACGACACCGCGCTGAATCACAGCGTGAACAAGGCGACCGACACCAACAAGTCCGGCTGGGTCTCCTTCAGCCGCCTGCAGACGGCGCTGCGCGATGGCGTCTACAACCCCTTCCAGCCGGGCAACGGCGGTCGGGCCTTCATGGAGTCGATCCGGCTGGACGGCGCCGCCCGCATCGCCAAGGGCAGCTCGACCAGCATCGATGCCAAGCTGACCGGCATGCTGGCCGAGCTCGACGGCGGCGACCTGCTGCTGGCCGTGGGCGCCGAGGCGCGCCGCGAGAAGACCGAGTTCCGCGCCTCCGACGTGCTCAAGGGCAATGACGTGGTCGGCGACCGCTCCAGCTCGGGCGCGCTGCTGGCCGACACCAATCACTCGCGCGACGTGCAGGGCGTGTTCGCCGAACTCAGCGCGCCGTTCACCAAGCAGATCGAAGCCCAGTTCGCGCTGCGCCACGACCGCTACGACGGCGTCTATGACGCGCGCACCAACCGCACCTCGCCCAAGCTGAGCACCACCAACCCTAAGCTGGGCATCAGCTTCCGCCCGAGCAAGGAGTTGCTGGCCCGCGCCTCCTACGGCACCGGCTTCCGCGCGCCGTCGATCTCCGAGCTGTTCCGCCCCCTGCGCGCCGGCATCACCGCCAGCTTCGTGCTCGACCCGGTGTCGGGTGAGGTGGCGCAGCTGCCGGTGGACCGCGCGTCCAACCCCGAGCTCAAGCCGGAGAAGTCCAAGCAGGCCAGCATCGGCGTGGTGTTCGAGCCGAACCGCAGCTTCAGCGGCGCGCTGGACTACTGGACGATCCGCAAGAGCGACATCATTTCCGAGATCGGCGAGGAGACCATCTTCACGAACCCGGTTTACTACAACGACCCGGCCATCGTCGTGCGCTTCTCCGACGGCTTCGTCGAGTACGTCAACGTGAAGAAGGAGAACCGCGGCAAGCTGAACACCTCGGGCCTGGACGTCGCGCTGAGCTGGCGCGGTCAAGCCGGCGAATTCGGTCGCTTCGGCGCCAGCCTGAACGGCACCCTGGTCACCGAGTACAAGTTCAGCACCGACCCGCGCTCGCCGCTGGTCGACGGCCTGGGCAAGTTCCGCGACGACAAGGCGGTGCAGCGCTGGCGTCACAAGATCAGCGTCGACTGGGACCGCGGTCCCGTCGGCCTGACGCTGACCAACAGCTATCTGTCCGGCTACCGCGACCAGAACGTGCCCGGCCTGGCCCTGCCCGAGTGGAGCGATCGCGACGTCAAGGCCTATGTGCTGTGGGACCTGACCGGCAGCTACCGCGTCAACGAACAGCTGCGCCTGCGCGCCGGCGTGCTCAACCTGCTGGACACCGCGCCGCCGTTCACCAACCAGGCGCGCTACTTCCAGGCCACCTGGGATCCGACCTACGGCGATCCGCGCGGCCGCAGCTATTTCGTCAGCTTGAACTACTCGCTGAAGTAAACCGCGCGGCGTTCACGGGGGCGTGAAGCGCGCCAGCAGCGCGCCCCCGGCGTCGAACAGCAGCAATTCCTGGCCGCGGCGCTCGAAACGGGCGACCGCGGCCAGTCGTTTCAGCAGCTCCTGTTCCTGCGCCATGCCGCCCCCGACGCAGGCGCGCAGCGTGCTGGCCAGCCGGCCCAGCTGCAAGACCTGTCCCTGCTGGCGGTAGCTGCCCGTGAAGCCGTTGCAACCGCCGCTGCCGGCGACGCGGCCGTCGGCGAGGAACGCCAGCGTCGGGGTCTGCGGCGGCGGCCCGTCGCCGCTCTCGGCGCCAGGCAGTTCGTCCAGGCGCCATCGGCTGGCGGCCAGCGGCGCGCCGCCGGGGCAGCCGTCGCGGCTGCTCCCCTCGTAGCGGTCGACCACCAGACTGAGGCGCTCGCCCTGGCTTTCCTCCATCGACAGGCGGGGCAGCAGCCGGCCTTGCAGGCTGACCGTCAACGGCGAGCCCGGCGGCGTGCCGCGGTAGGCACGCTCCAGCGCCAGGTAGTCGCCCTCCATGGCCACCGGCAGGCGCTCGCCGTTGTCGCAGCGGGTGAAGCTGGGCGCATCGGCGAGGTAGCGGAACTCGCCGATCAGGCGCTGGCTGGACGGCTGGGCACCGGCTGGCAAGGCCAGCAGCAGCGTCAGCGCAAGGCATGGCAGTCGGGGCACGGGCTTCTCCAGGGAACAGGGACGGCGAATCATCCCGGCGGCGGCAGCTGCAATTGCTGGGCGACCGCCAGGCATTGACGGATGTGCTGCTCGCAGACCCATTTCAGCGCCGAGTAGGTCAGCAGGGCCGAGACCGCCTGGCCGGCCACCGGCACGTACTTGGCGGCCTGCTGGGTGGTCAGGCGCACGCCGACCATGCCCAGCACCTTGATCAGCAGGTCGCGGGTGACCAGCTTGCCGATCAGCAGGCTGCCGCCGGCGCTGATCGCCTTGAGCACGACGGCGCGGCGCTCGGGAGCGAGGCGTTCGATCTGCTCGGGCGCCAGGCCGAAGGCCAGGTTGATCTGCGGGATCAGGCGCAGCAGGATGCCGACGTCGGTCGCCCAGTCCAGGCCGGGCACCGGCACCGCGGCCACGCCGGCGGCCAGCAGCGCGCGCTTGCGAACCAGGCGCCGGCAATGCAGCACGGCGGCTTCGAGATGCGGGGGGATGTCGGCGTCGCGGGGCATGGCCGCATGGTGCCAGCCCCGCGAAGACCTTTGCCGACCCGGCGAAGGGCCGCCCCGAGCCGGGTCAGCTCCGGCCGGCGTCCGTCGCCTTCGCAGTCCGAGCTCAGCCACCTTGGGGGTGGCACAGGCCCGACGTCTAAGCCCGGGGGCTCACCGTGACGCCGCAGCGCGCATCTGCTGGGCCACGTAGGCCAGGCTGATGCCGATCAGCGCCACGCTGCTGATCACCGGCGGCAGCCACTGCATCAGGTTCAGGCCCTCGCCCTTGAGCACCAGCATCATCTGCTGGTACTGCGCCAGACCGGGCAGCCAGAAATGCCAGGGCGCGTCGCCGCCGGGGTTGAGGATGGCGATCAGCGGCATGAAGCTGAATACCATGATGACCAGGTTGGCGCTGGCCTGCGACTCCTTGAAGGTCTTGGTGCGGATCGCCACCGCCATCAGGAGCGCGCCCATCGCCGCCGCCACCGGCAGCAGCAGGGCGGCGAACTGCAGCGCGTCGGGGATGCCGAAGCGGAACTGCGCGGCCAGCGCGTCGCTCTTGATCAGCCATTGCGCCGGGACGAAGCTGAAGCTGGCGATGGCGGCCACGGCCACGCCCATCAAGGCCACGGCCAGCCATTTGCCGGCGACCAGACCGCCGTGCGACACGGGATTGGCCAGCAGCGGCTCCAGGCTCTGGCGTTCGCGCTCGCCGCTGGTGGTGTCCAGCGCCGCGGTCAGGCAGCCGTAGAGCACCGCCATCAGCACGAACATCGGGATCACGCTGGTGATGCGAGTCGCCCGCGCGCCCTGGCTGGCCAAGTCACGTTCGGTCAGCTCGACCGGCTGCAGCAGCTCGGCGCTGACCCCGCGCAGCATCAGGCCGAGCCGGGCGCGTTCGTCGTTGAAGCCGCGCACCAGACGGGCCAGCGTGCCGACGCCGGCCGAGGCGCGGTTGTTCGAGCTGTCGCTGAGCACCTCGATCTGCGGCGGCTCGCCGCGCGCCAGCTTGTCCTCGAAGTCGGCCGGCACGACCAGCAGTGGGTCGCTCAGTTCGCCGCTGCGCAGCCCGCTCTCGTAGGTGGCGACGCCGTCGATGACCTCGATGCGGTAGTTCTGCCGCTCCAGGTAGTTCTTCAGCGTCGGCGCTTCCAGGATGCCGGCGGCCTTGATCAGCCGCCTCTCGGCCTGGCTCTCGAACTGCGCGACCAGGGTCGACAGGAAGAACAGCATCAGCGGGCCGACCAGCAGGCCGGGCAAGGCGGTGCGCAGCAGGGTGCGGCGGTCGCGCAGCGCGTCGAGCAGCTCTTTCCAGAAAACGATGCGAACGGCGTTCATGCCGCCTCCTTGTGAATGTCGGGGAAGGCGAGGGCGACGAAGGCGTCCTCGAAGTTGTCACGGCCGGCCTGGGCCTTGAGCTCGGCCACCGAGCCGCGCGCCACCGAACTGCCGCTGGCCACCACCACCACCTCGTCGCAGAGGTACTCGACCTCCTGCATGATGTGGGTCGAGAAGACGATGCATTTGCCCTGCTCATGGGCGAGCACGCGCAGCGCCTCGCGCAGCGAGCGGGTGGCCAGCACGTCGAGCCCGTTGGTCGGTTCGTCGAGCACGATGTTGGCCGGGTCGTGGACCAGCGCGCGGGCCAGCGCGGTCTTCATGCGCTCGCCCTGGCTGAAGCCCTCGGCGCGGCGATCGAGGATCTTCTGCATCTCCAGCAGCTCGGCGAGCACCTCGGCGCGCTGGCTGGCGGCCTCCCTGCTCATGCCCTGCAGCTGGCCGAAGTAGATGACGTTCTCGCGCGCCGTCAGCCGCGGGTAGAGGCCGTGGGCGTCGCCGAGGATGCCCATGCGCGCCAGCGCCTGCTGCGGCTGGGCGATCACGTCGACGCCGTCGACGCTGATGCGACCGCTGTCGGGCTTGAACAGGCCGGCGAGCATGCGCAGGCTGGTCGTCTTGCCGGCCCCGTTGGGGCCGAGCAGGCCGGTGATGCGGCCGTTGCCGGCGTTCAGGGACACCGACTTGACGGCGTCCACCCACTGGGCGGCCGGCTTCTTCATCAGGGCGGCGATGCCCTGGGGCTTGGCGCCTGGCGCCTTGAAGCGCTTGGCGATGTCGTGGATCTCGATCATGGCTGACCATCCTTCTTCTTCAGCGGCGGCAGATAGGGGTTGGGGGGCACGAAGGCCAGCGGGCGCGGCATGTTGGCGGCGCAATCGGTCTTCACCGCCAGCGCCTCGGTGTCGGTCTTGGCGTCAATGAAGCGGGCCAGCACGTCGCGCATGCAGGGCAGGCTCATCACGCCATGGCCGGCGGCCGGCACCACCTGGTGGACGGCCTTGGCGCCAAGCGCCTTGGCGACGCGCTCGCCATGGCGGGGCGGCGTCACCGGATCGGCGCCGCCGCTGAGCAGCAGCACCGGCGACTGCGCGGTGGGCATGGTGTAGAACTCGGCCGGCACGCTGCCGCGCGGCCAGTCCTTGCAGACGCGCTCGTAGAGCTGGGCGTCGACGCGGCCGTAGTCCTTGCCCTCGCCCTCGCTGCTGCCGGCCATGCGCGGCAGGTCCTCGGCGCAGATCACCGAGAAATGCATGCCGGCGCTCATCTCGCCGGCTCGCCCGCCCATGCCGGACATCAGACCGCCGAGCGCGTTGAAGTTGCCGTCGGCGGCCTGGGCGATCGCTGCCGGCAGCGCGCTGGACAGCGAGGGCACGTAGAGCGGGGCGCGCACCGCGCGCACCACATGCTCGCGGCGCAGCAGGCCCTGTTCCTGGCGGCCGGTCAGCGGGTGGCTGAGCGTCACGGTCTTCGGCAGGCTGGCCATCAGGCGCTGCCATTGGCCGGCCAGATCGGGGAAGGCGGCCTGGCAGCCGGGCTGCGTCGCGCAGCTGGCGAGCAGGGCGTCCAGCGCCGCCTGGTTGTCGGGGCTGAAGGACAGCGGCAGCGCCATGTCGGGGGGCGCCAGGCCGTCGAGCACCGCGCGGCGCACGCTGCCCGGGAAGGCGCGCAGGTACTCCAGGCCGGCGCGGGTGCCGTAGCTGCCGCCGATCACATTCCATTGCTGCACGCCCAGGGCCTGGCGCACCGCGTCGAGGTCCTGCATGGCGATCACCGTCGTGTACCGGCGCAGATCGCCATGCGGCTGCTTCATCAGCGCGGCACGGCAGTCGTCGAGCCGGCGCATCATGGCGTCCAGGTCCAGGCTGTCGGTCATCGTCAGGTTGCGTTCGTCGGGGCAGGCCAGCGACGCCGACTTGCCGGTGCCGCGCTGGTCGACGAAGACCAGGTCGCGTCGCTGTTGCAGGCGCGACAGGCGCTGGGCCATCACGGGCAGCAACTCGATCGCCGACTGGCCCGGACCCCCGGCCAGGAAGACCACCGGGTCGGGCAGCTTGTTGCGCGCCAGCGCCGGCACCACGGCGACGCGGATCGCAATCTGTTGGCCCTGCGGCTGGGCCGGATCGAGCGGCCGCTGCAGATTGCCGCAGAGCAGCTCGGTCGGGTGACCGGGGAGTCGGCAGGGCTGTAGCTGCAGCGAAGCGCTGGCTTCGCTGCGGCCGCCTGCCAGCAGGACCACGAATGCCGCCGCGTAAACGGCTGCATGGGGGCGACGCTCGGAACAGACTCGCATGGTGTTGGGGAGGGGTGGGTGATGAACGGCCGCGATTATTCGGACCGCTTGCGCCGCCGCGTGCCGCGCTTGCGTTGGTTGCACGGATGTGGCGATGAATCGACGGCCCTGCTGCATGAATGGCGGGAGCCGCTACGCTGCCAGCTTCAACGCGAGGACCCATGGCGCCCACCCCGCTCCGCCACCACCAGGCCCTGCTGCTCGTTGCGGGGGTGATGGTGGCGGCCGCCTGGGGCCATGCGGCGCTGTCGCCCGACGGCCGCTGGGCGGTCCAGCTCGACAACATCGCCTGGGACATGGCCTTCTGCGCCGCCGCCGGCCTGGCCTGGCTGGGCTGGCGCAACGAGCGGGCCAGCCCGGACCGCCAGGCCCGCCTGGCCTTCGCGCTCGGCCTGACGGCGATGGCGCTGGGCCAGCTGCTCTTCCATGCCCAGGTGATCAGCGGCTGGAACCCGTTCCCGGCGCCCTCCGACCTGCTCTTTCTGTTGATGGGTGTCGGCTTCATCATCGGCTTCGGCCGGCTGCTGCTCGTTCACCAGGCGGGCACGCGGGGCGCGGTGCTGCTGCTCGATGTGGGCGGCGCCGCGCTGGGCACGCTGACCCTGGCCTTGACCCTCTACCTGCCGCATGCCGGCGACAGCTCGGGCCTGCAGCTGGCGGTGATGTGCGCCTACCCGGTGGTGTTGATCGGCGCCGGCTCCTGTGCGCTGGTCGTGCAGCTGCACCTGCGCCAACGCAGCAGCTTCGCCTGGACCGCGGTGGCCCTGGGCCTGTTCGGCCTGGCGCTGAGCTGGATGCTGTGGAATGTGGCGGCGCTGCGCGGCCAGCTGAACAACGGCAGCCTGCTCAACCTGGCCTTCTCGGTGCTCAGCCTCTTGCTGGGCTGGGGCGCGGCGACGCTGCGCACCCAGGTCGACACCTCGGCCAGTCACGACCGGCATTGCGAGGGCTTGCTGCGCCTGCTGCCGCTGGGCATGGTGGCGATGGCGTCGGCCACGCTGGGCCTGCTGATGCTCAGCGCCGAGGCCCTGAGCGCCGCCCGGCCGGTGCTCGTCGGCCTGGCGCTGCTGCTGCTGGTGCTGGCCGTGCTGCGCCAGACCCAGCAGCTGGGCGAGCGCGACCGCCTGCTTGCCGCCGAACGCGAGGTCGCCGAGAGCCAGGCCAGGCTGCACCACCTGGCGCACCACGACGCGTTGACCGGCCTGCCCAATCTCGTGCTGCTGCGCGACCGCGCCGAGCAGGCGATCGCTGCGGCCAAGCGCCAGCAGGGTCGGGTGGCCTTGATCTTCGTCGACCTCGACCACTTCAAGGAGGTCAACGACAGCCTGGGCCATGCCGTCGGCGATGCGCTGCTGCGCCATGTCGCCGATCGCCTGGTGGCCAGCCTGCGTGGCAGCGACACCGTGGCCCGGCAGGGCGGCGACGAGTTCTGCATCGTCGTGCCCGGGGTCAGCGGTGTCGACGAGATTGGCCTGATCGCCGAGAAGCTGGTCGCCCTGTCGGCGCAGCCGGCCTTGATCCAGGGGCATGAGCTGCCGCTCGCACTGTCGCTCGGCGTGGCCCTCTACCCCGACGACGCGGCCGACTTCGGCAGCCTGCTGCGCTGTGCCGATGCCGCGATGTACCGCGCCAAGGCGGCCGGCCGCACCACTTACCGCTGCTACGACCCGCGCATGGACGAGGAGAGCAAGGCGCGGGTGCGGCTGCGCGGTCGGCTCACGCGGGCCCTGGAGCGAGGCGAGCTCAGCCTGCACTACCAGCCGCAGGTGGGCCTGCGCAGCGGGCAGATCGAGGGCGTCGAGGCGCTGCTGCGCTGGCACAGCGAGGAGCTCGGTCAGGTGCCGCCCGACCGCTTCATCCCGGTCGCCGAGGACAGCGGGCTGATCAACGAGATCGGCGCCTGGGCGCTGCGCGAGGCCTGCGAGCAGGCGATGCGCTGGCGTGCCCAAGGGCTGCCGCCGCTGCGCGTGGCGGTGAACCTGTCGGTGCTGCAGTTCCGCCGCGGCAATCTGGAGCACCAGGTCATCGACGCGCTGCGCCGTTCCGGTCTGGCGCCGCAGTTCCTGGAGCTGGAGCTGACCGAGTCGGTGCTGCTCAAGGAGCAGGACAAGGTGCTGGTCACGCTGGAGCGACTGCGCCAGCTCGGCGTCGGTCTGGCGATCGACGACTTCGGCACCGGCTATTCCAGTCTCAGCTACCTGCGCCGGCTGCGGGCCAGCACGCTGAAGATCGACAAGTCCTTCGTCCACGATGCGGCGCAGGCTGCCGAGGCCCTGGCCATCGTGCGGGCCATGGTGCAGATGGCGGCGGCGATGGGGCTGGCGACCGTGGCCGAGGGCGTCGAGTCTGCCGAGCAGTGCGCGCTGCTGCTGGACAGTGGCTGCCAATCGGCGCAAGGATATTGGTTCGCCCGTCCCTTGCCCGCCGCGGAAGTGACGACACTGCTGCGCCGGGGCCGGTTGCCGGTGCCCGTCGACGAACTGGAGAGCCCATGAAGCTGTATTACGCCCCCGCGGCCTGCTCGCTGTCGCCGCACATCGTGCTGCGCGAGGCCGGCCTGCCTTTCGAGCTGGTCAAGGTCAGCACCAAGACCCACCAGCTTGCCGATGGCGGTGATTTCTACGCGATCAACCCCAAAGGCTATGTGCCGGTGCTGGAGTGGGACGACGGCGAGCGCCTGACCGAGGGCCCGGCCATCGTGCAATGGATTGCCGACCAGGCGCCCGACAAGGGCCTGGCGCCGCCGGCCGGCACGCGCGAGCGCGCCCGCCTGCAGGAGTGGTTGAACTTCATCACCAGCGAGGTCCACAAGGGCTTCACGCCCTTGTTCATGCCGACCGCCTCCGACGAAATGAAGGCCGCCGCCAAGGCCGCGGTCGAGCGCCGCCTGGCCTGGGTCGAGCAGCAACTGGAAGGCCGCGACTACCTGCTGGGCAAGAGCTTCAGCGTCGCCGACGCCTATCTGTTCACCGTCGCCAGCTGGGGCCAGTACGTCGGCATCGACGTCAAGCAATGGCCGCGCCTGGCCGCCTATTTGCAGCGCGTCGCCGCCCGCCCCGCGGTGCAGGCCGCGCTGCAGGCCGAGGGGCTGCTGAAATGAACAGCGTGCCGCAACTGAGCCTGGAGATGGCCCGCCATATCGCGTCGGCGGCGCGCGCCAAGGCGGTGGTCGAGGGCTGGAACGTGGTCATCGCCATCGTCGACGACGGCGGTCATCTGATCCTGCTGGAGCGCGCCGATGGCACGCAGAAGGCCTCGGTCGTCGTGGCGCAGGAGAAGGCGAAGACGGCGATCCTCTTCAAGCGCCCGACCAAGGCGCTGGAGGATGCGATCGCCGGCGGCCGTCAGGTGATGCTGGCCCTGCCCGGCGCGACACCGATCGAGGGCGGCCTGCCCTTGGTGACGGCCGACGGTCACTACATCGGCGCGATCGGCGTGTCCGGCGTGCAGAGCAGCCAGGACGGTCTGGTGGCGGCGGCCGGCGTCGCCGCGTTGCAAGCCTGACACCAAGGGCAGCGCGGTCGACCATGAGCTCGCCGCGCTGCCGCCCGAGGAGAGACCATGGCTGACCCGAACGCCGCCGTCATCACCCAGCTGAACAACATTCAGGCCAAGACCGGCAAGACGATCGCCGAGCTGCACGCGGCGGTGGCCGCCAGCGGCGCCGCCAAGCATGGCGAGAAGCGCAGCTGGCTGATGGAGAACTTCAAGCTCGGCTATGGCGATGCGAACACCGTCGTGCACTTCATAGCCAAGCCGCTGCCGACCCTGGGTGCAGCGCCGGCCGCCGCCGCCGAGGCCGGCGATGTGCTGGATTCGATCTACACCGCCAAGAAGGCAGGCCTGCGCCCGCTGCACGAGGCGGTGATGGCGGCGATCGCCCAGCTTGGCGACTTCGAGATCGCGCCGAAGAAAACCTATCTGAGCCTGCGCCGCAGCAAGCAGTTCGCGATGGTCGGCCCGGCCACGGTCAGCGAGATCGAGATCGGCCTGAACTGCAAGACCCTCCCCGAGCACCCGCGCCTGAAGATCCTGCCGCCCGGCCAGATGTGCCAGGCGACGACGCGCATCAGCGCGGCGGCGCAGATCGATGCCGAGCTGATGGCCTGGATCCGCGCCGCCTACGAGGCAGCGGCTTAAGAGAATCTGAAGGCGCCAATCAAATACCAATTGCGAGCGCTGTGAATTGGTAGCATGGTGGCATGCTGTGGCGAGGCCCTCGCCCTGGATGCCCGCCCATGCGTTCCCTGTTCCTGCTTGCCCTGAGCCTGTGGCTCGCCCTTGGCGCCAGCGCCGCCGAGTCAACGACACCGGTCTTCGGGGCCGGCCCCCGTCCCGTGCAACGCCAGGGCGAGGCCATCGTTGGCGTCTATGTGCTGAACGAGCGCGGCACCACGGCCGTCGATCGGCTGCCGCCCGGCAGCGCCAGCCATCTGCTCTACGCCTTCCTGCGCCTGTGCGGCCCCGGCCAAGTCGCCGCCGATGCGGCGGCCTGCGCCGGCCGGCCCGACTTCGGGGTGGCGCCCGATCCGCGCCATGGCGTTTTCGACGCCGCCTTCCAGCGCCTGAAGGCAGGCCAGCCCGGGCTGCAGGTGCTGGCCTCGGTCGGCGGCTGGGGCGGCTCGGACCCCTTCTTCCATCTCGTCGTCAGCAGCGCCGGTCGCGCCGCCCTGGTGCGCGCGATGCAGGACTTTCTGCGCGCCCACCCCAGCTTCGACGGCATCGACATCGACTGGGAGCACCCAGGCAGCAATGGCGCGGCAAACGGCGTGCAGCTCGGCAGCGCCGATGACGGCCGGCACTTCGCGCTGCTGATGCAGGAACTGCGTGCCGGGCTCGACGAGCTCGGCCGCGAGACCGGCCGCCGCTACCCGCTGACCGTGGCCGTCAATGCGACCGCGCCCATCCTCGATCGGATCGACTGGAAGGGCAGCGAGCCGGCGCTCGACCTGATCTTCGTGATGAGCTACGACTACCACGGCGCCTGGACGCCGCGCCTGGGCCATCACACGCCGCTGCGCAGCAGCAGGCCGGGGGCGGACGACAGCCTCACGCAGTCGATCGCGCATTTCCGCCGGCTTGGCGTGGCGGCGTCCAAGCTGGTCGCCGGCGTCGGCATGTATGGGCGCGGCTTCAGCGGCGCGGCCAGCGACCGCCCGGGTTCGCGCCGCGCCGGCCTGTTCCCGCCGGGTGGCGAAGGCGCGATGGCCTATCGCGAGATCGCCGAACGCTACCTGGACAGCCAAGGCAAAGGTCGCGGCGGCTTCGAGGCGCGCTTCAACGCGACGCAGCAGGCCTGGCATCTGTATGACCCACGCCGCCGGCTCTACCTGGCTTACGACGACCCGCGCGCCGTCGAGGCCAAGGCGGTGTTTGCCCGTGAGCAAGGCCTGGCCGGGGTGTTCGCCTGGGAGCTGACGCAGGACAACGGCGATCTGCTCAATGCGATGAATCGCGGTAGCGGCCATTGCTTGCTGGCCCCATGAGCCAGTCCCGCATCGCCTCGGTCGACGCGCTGCGCGGCCTGGCCGTGGCCGCGATGCTGCTGGTCAACAACCCCGGCGACTGGGGCGCGGTCTATGCGCCGCTGCAGCACGCCGCCTGGCATGGCTGGACGGTCACCGATCTGATCTTCCCCTTCTTCCTGTTCATCGTCGGCGTGTCGCTGGCGCTGGCCATCGGCGGGCGGATCGAGCAAGGGCGGACCGAGGGCCTGGCGGCGATGCTCTTGAACCGCGGCCTGCGCATCCTGCTGCTCGGCCTGGCCTTGCATGCGATCGCCTGGTGGCTGATGGACAAGCCGGCACTGCGCATCCCCGGCGTGCTGCAGCGCATCGCGATCTGTTTCGCGCTCACCGGCCTGATCGCGCTGCACTGGCGCGCGCGTGCTCAGTGGGCCTGGATCGTCGCCCTGCTCGCCGGCTACGCCGCCCTGCTGATGCTGGGCGGCGGCCTGGACAAGGCGGACAACATCGCCAGCCGTGTCGACGCCTGGCTGTTCGGCGCCCATGCCTATGAATGGGATGCAGCCAGCGGCCGCGGCCATGACCCCGAGGGCCTGCTTGCGACCCTGGGCGCGCTGGCCAGCAGCCTGATCGGCTACCGCTGCGGCGAGCTGCTGCGCCGCCGCCTGCCGCGGCCGCTGGTCGCCGCCGGCCTGGCCGTGGCCGCGATCGGCTGGGGCCTGGACGCCGCCGGCCTGATGGCGATCAACAAGAACCTCTGGACGCCGAGCTTCGTGCTGCTGACGGCCGGCCTGGCCGCGCTGGCCCTGGCCGCCGCGCATGAACTGATCGACCGCCGTGGCCTGCCGGCGATCGGCCGCGCCTTCGGCGTCAACGCGATCGCCGCCTATGCCGGCGCCTGGCTGTGCACGGTGCTGCTCGAAGGTTTTGGCTGGATGGCGCCGCTTTATGCGAATGGCTTTGGCTGGCTGCAGACATGGGCAGGCGCGCAGGCGGCGTCGCTGGCCTACGCGCTTTGTTTCGTCGGCGTCTGGGCCTTGATCGTCCGTGAGCTCGACCGTAGCGGCATCCACATCAAGGTCTAATTTCGGCCCATGAGCTTCGCGATCCGCATGCCGCCGGAGGTGCAATGGGTAGCCATTGGCGAGCACCGGCTGGTCTTCATCGACGACTTCCTCGAGGACCCGCAGGCCCTGGTCGACGCGGCCTGCGCGGCGCGCTTCGAGCCCTGCCCTGGTGCCGATGAAGGCAAGGGCTACCCGGGACTGCGCGCGCCGGCACCCCAGGCGTACGCCGATCTGCTCGCCGAGCTGGCCGAGCCGCTGATCCGGCTGAACTTTCAGGTTCCGGACGAGCTGCCGATGCGCCGCTCGGTCGACAGCTTCTCGCTGACCACCACGCCGCCCGAGCAGCTCGGCCCGCTGCAGTGCACCCCCCATTTCGACGCCAGCACGCCGCACCACATGGCGGTGCTGCTATTCCTGTGCGACGAGCGCCATGGCGGCACCGGCTTCTACCGGCATGGCGCGACCGGGCTGCAGCGCATCAGCGCGGACACGCGCGAGCCCTACCTCGACCGCTACTACGCCGAGATCAACGAGCGCCGCCCGCGCCAGCGCTACTTCGACGCTGGCGACGATCGCTTCGACTTCCTCGGCCTGTTCCCCGCGCGCTTCAACCGCCTGGTCGTCTACCCCGGCAGCCTGCTGCACAGCGCCTGCATCAACCCGCGCATCAGCCTCTCCGCCGACCCGCGCCGGGGGCGGCTGACAGTGAACAGCTTTTACGACTTTTGAGAGCGCCGCCGCGGTGGAAGCAGTGCATCGAGCCAGGCACTGGCCACGGCCAGCTGGCGGTGCACCACGCTGGGGTCGCGTCTAGCCTGCGCCAGCACCGCAGCGCCCTGTAACAGCGACAGCAGCTGCTCCGCCGCCTCGTCGGCCCGATCCGCCGGCAGCACGCCTGCGAAGGCCTCGCGCAAGAAGTCCTGCAGCTCGAGCAGCAGTGCGGCCGCACCAGCGTGCAGCCCCTCGTCCGACTTGCCCAGCTCGGTGCTCAGGCTGCCAAGGGGGCAGCCGTCGCGGGCCAACGCGTCGGCGCTGCGTCGCACATGGTCGAGCAGTCGTTCGATCGCCATGCGCGCCGATTCATGCGCTGCCGCCGGCCCGCGCAGCTCAGCCCGCAATGCCTCGGCCCGTGCGGCGAGCACCGCGTTCAGCAAGTCCTGCTTGGTCTTGAAGTAATAGGCCAGATTGCCTTTGAGCAGGCCGGCGGCTTGGGCGATGTCGGCGATCGAGGTCGCCGCATAGCCACGACGGGCAAACAGGTGCGAGGCCGCCTCGACGACCCGCGCCTGCGTCGAGGAAGCAGGGTTCATGCGGCGATCTTACCCAGACGAACGTCCAAACTCAGTCTGCATTGGACGATCGTCCTGATACGATGTGACGATCGTCCAAACCGGAGTCTGCATGCAACTCGAACCCGGCGCCGTCGCGCCCGACTTCTCCGCCACCGATCTGTTCGGGCGGCCCTTGCACCTCGCTGACTTGCGCGGGCGCTCGTTGCTGCTGGCCTTCATGCGCTACGCCTCCTGCCCGCTGTGCAATCTGCGTGTGCGTGAGCTGGTGCTGGCGCACGAAGCGCTGTCCTCCCAGGGCCTGGCAATCTGGGTCGTTTTCCAATCCGGTGCGGCCAGCCTGCGCGAGCATGTCGGTCGACACGACGCGCCCTTCCCGCTGATTGCCGATCCGTCGATGAGCCTGTACCGCCGCTACGGCGTCGAACGCAGCTGGCGCGGTCTGCTCGCGCCGACCAATCTGCGCGAGGCGCTGCGCGCCATCCGCCTGGGCTTCCGGCCGGGGCGCGTCGATGGCCCGGTGGAGCGCATGCCGGCCGACTTCCTGATCGACCCGCAGGGCAGGATCGCTCGGGCCTTCTATGCGGCGCGAGCCGGCGAGCACCTGCCCTTGGAGGAGGTGTCCGGCTGGCTCGCTGACGCCAGGGCGAAGAAAAGCCCGGCGGCTGCCGGGCTTGAGGGGTGAGCGAGGTGGCCGCTCAGAACTTCGCGCTGAGACCCAGGCGGTAGGTGGTCTCGCCCTGGAACGACCAGGCCGGGAAGCCGGCTTGCAGCGAGGGGCGCAGGCTGGTGTTGCTGCCGGCGGCGCCGTACTGGATGTCGTCCTTCTTCAGCAGGTTCACCGCGTCCAGCGACAGGCGGATGGCCGGCGTGACGTTCCAGCCCAGGCTCAGATCCAGGCTGCCGAAGGCGTCGTGCATGCGGTTGCCGTACCAGCCCGACTCGCGAACCATGTACTTGGAGCGCCAGTTGTAGGCCAGACGCGCCGAGTACTCCGAGGTCTCGTAGTAGCCGACCAGGTTGACGTTGTGCTTGGAGGACAGCGTGAACAGATTCAGCTGGTCCTGGTAGCTGCTCGCCGGCGCGGTGGCGTCGGAGTAGGTGTAGTTCGCTGCCACGCCAAAGCCACCGGCGAAGCCGTGGTTGATCTGCAGCTCCAGCCCCGTGATCTTGCCGCCGCCGGCGTTCACGTAACGGTTGATGGTCCAGCGGTCCAGGCCGCTGTCCGGGCTGACCACGCCGACGCTCTGGTTGGTCTGCGTCTGCGTGGTGATGAAGTTGTCGATCTTCTTGTAGAAGAAGTTCGCCGAGACCAGATTGCCCTTGCCGTAGTAGTACTCGATGCCGAGGTCGAACTGCTTCGATTCCTGCGGCTTGAGCGCCGGGTTGCCGTAGTTGAACGCGTCGTTGTTCGCATTGGTGTCGGCAAAGCCGATCACCTGGATGTTGAACATGTTCGCGAAGTTCGGGCGGGTGATGGCCTTGGCTGCGGCGAAGCGCAGGATGGTGTCGCTGGCCAGATCGTAGGCAGCGTTCACGCTGGGCAGCAGGTCCTTGTAGCTGGCCTTGCGGTCCAGCAGATTGCGGCTCCAGCCGCTGTTCTGGCCCACGTCGCCGGCGGCCAGCGCCGAGCCGTCGAAGTTGTAGCTGGTCGCGGTGACGTCGGTGCGGATGTAGCGCAGGCCGAAGTTGCCGTGCAGCGCGCCGGACTCGAAGTCGAACATGCCGTACAGCGCCTTGTTCTCTTCCTTCAGCTTGCCGTAGGCCGAGCGGTCCTCGACCCAGCGGTCGATGTCGGCATTGGCGGCCGCCAGCGAGGCGCCGATGTTCGGCTTGGGCACGGTCCAGCCGCCGACCAGCTCGATGCTGCCGTCGTACAGGCCGGCGGTGTTGGCCAGCACGCCGGTCGCCTTGTGCACGCCGCGGGCGCCGCTCTTGGTGAAGGTGTGCTGGGTGGCGCGGGCGCCGGTCTTGAACGCGCTCAGGAAGCCGTCACCCAGGCTGAAGGTTGCGTCGACCTGCGCGAAGTTTTCCTTGTACTCGTTCGGGCCGCGGCCCGAGGCCCAGGTCTCCGGGCGCGACTGGGTCGGCAGCATGCCGACGTCGATGCTCTGGTTCGACGAGGGCGAGATCACCACCTGCTTGCCGGTCGCGTCGATCGTGCCGGTCCAGATCGGCAGGGTCTGCACGCCGCCGCCGTCGTTCCAGCGGCCGTAGGCGAAGTTCGTCGTCTGGTTGGTGCCGCCCTCGGCCTTGGTGGTGCCGAGTACGCCGCTGAGCTTGAACCCGTCGGCCTTGTAGGAGCCGTCGAGCACCAGGCTGTCCGAGCTCATCGAGGCCGAGCGCACCCAGTTCTGCAGGAAGACGTTGTGCTGGGTCGGGATCGCCGCCGGGCGGGTGCTCTTCACGCACAGGCCGTTGGCGGCGTTGGTCTGCTGGCAGTCCGAGGCCGAGTTGCCGGTGAAGATGTAGTGGCTGGTGTTGCTGTTGTCGGCATCCAGCTCCAGGCGCAGGTAGTTCAGGCCCAGCTCGACACCGGCGGCCGGCTTGGCCTGCAGGGTCAGGTTGACGGCCTTGCGCTCGCGCTCCTGCACGAAGCTGGTCGGCGCGATGTCGCCGCTCCAGCGCATATCGGCCTCGACGCCGCGGCGGATGTAGCTGCCTTCCTCGGCGGCGGCGGCGACCAAGAGGCCGAAGCTCTTGTCGGCATTGCGCCAGCTGAACATGCCCGAGGCCTCCTTGTTCAGCTCGTCGCTGATCGTGCCCTTGCCCAGGCGCACGCCGGCGAAGGCGGTGCCGGCCGGCAGATCCAGCGGCTTGCGGGTCTTCACGATCACCGTGCCGCCGATGCCGCCTTCCGACAGATCGGCCTGCGAGCTCTTGTAGACCTCCATGCCGCCGATCAGTTCGGGCGGCAGCAGCGAGTAGTTGAAGCTGCGGTCGATGTCCTTCTGGTCGTACCAGCCGGTCGACGCGACGGTCTGGCCGTTCAGCGTCGTGTAGGTCATCTGCGGGTCGGTGCCGCGGATCGACACCGAGGCGCCGACGCCGAAGTCCTTGCCGACCGAGATGCCGGGGATGCGGCCCAGGGCCTGGCCGACGTCGTTGTCGGGCAGCTTGCCGACGTCCTCGGCGGAGACCGCGTCGACCACCGCGTTGGCGTTGCGCTTGATGTTGACGGCGGACTGCAGCGAGGCGCGGATGCCGGTCACGACGACGGCGTCCAGTTGCTGCGGCTGCTGAGCTTGCTGGGCCTGGGCGCTGAAGGCCAGGGCCAGCGCGGCGAGGGCGATGGGGGTGCGTTGAGTCTTCATCATGGGCGCGACCTTGTTCAAAGGAGGGTGATCGGAGCCGGCGGCGGGTCATCCCGCAGCCCGTTGGTCTGCATGCTCAGGAGACCAATCCCTGACCACAGGCAACCAATGAGAGGCCACTATAGGACTACAGCTCTCCAGTTGCATACCAATTGAAACCCCGTGTTTTCCCGCGGTGCGAACGCGAATCTCCTATGAAAACCATGAGTTCTCCAGGTGATCGCGTGGATGTGACGCAACGCCTGCTTGTTATTGGTATTTGAGTGGTATGCAAACCGGCACAAAAAAGCCCGCCGGATCGCGGCGGGCTGAATGAAGGCTGTCACTGCAGGCGCTGTGGGCGGGCACATGGCAGAGCCCGGGCCACCAAGCGGCCGCCGTGGAACCGGCTTGGCCGGGCCACTGGCGGCGCCCCCTTGAGGGGGCCGGCGAAGCCGGTACGGGGTGGGCTTAACTCAATCCGGCGAGCAGCGCCGCGTTGCCGCCGGCGGCCGCGGTGTTCACCGTCAGGGTCTGCTCGGCGGCAAAGCGGTAGACCTGCTGCGGTTGCGCCGCCTCGTCCGGCGTCACCAGGGGCACGATGGCGCCGGGCCTGGCGGCCAGCGCGGCGAGCAGGGCAGCGGTCTGCGCCGCATCGGTGCCGGCGACGAAGGCGGCGTCCAGCGCGGTGCTCTTCGCCCACTCGACCCAGCTGGACGGCGGGTGGTTCTGGCAGGCCAGGAAGCCGGGCAGCGCGTCCTGCAGCTGCTGGCGCAGCGCGCAGGCGGCGCCCAGCTGCGGCGCGTCTCCCACCAGGGTCACCTCATTGCCGGCCAGCAGGGCCAGGGCCAGCGCGGCGCGATAGCCGTCGCCGGCGACAAAGCCGACCACATGGCCGCGCGGGTGCAGGCGCAGCTCGTTGCGTTCGCCGGTCGGGCCGGGCAGCGCGCGCTCCAGCAGGCGCGGCGCCGCCTGGGCGAGCAGACCGGCCTGGTCGGGCAGCGCCGCCTGCAAGGCGCGCAGCCGGCGCGCCAGCGGCTCGGGCAGGCTGCCGGCGGTCACGCCGCGGCCCGGCACAGGGGCAGGGCGCACGAAGCGCCACAGGTAATTCGGCCCGCCGGCCTTGGGGCCGGTGCCGCTCAGGCCCTCGCCGCCGAAGGGCTGCACGCCGACCACGGCGCCGATGATGTTGCGGTTCACGTAGACGTTGCCGATGCGCGCCGCGTCGGCGAGCTGCTCGGCGCGGGTGTCGATGCGCGTCTGGATGCCCAGGGTCAGCCCATAGCCGAGCCCGTTGATGCGCTCGATGACGGCGGCCGGGTCGCCGTTCCAGCGCAGCACATGCAGCACCGGGCCGAATACCTCGGTCTTCATCGCCTCGAAGCCGCTGACCTCGAAGGCCACCGGCGCGAGCAGATTGGCCACCGCCGGGTCATGGCGCACGCCTTCGGCGATCAGCTTGGCCTCGCGGCGCAGGCGCTCGACATGGGCGCTGATGCCGGCGTAGGCCTCGGCGTCGATCAGCGGGCCGACATCGGTGGCCAGCAGGGCCGGGTCGCCGACGCGCAGCTCGGCCAAGGCGCCCTTGACCATCTCGATCACGCCGTCGGCGATCGCTTCGTGCACGCAGAGCAGGCGCAGCGCCGAGCAGCGCTGGCCGGCCGAGCGGAAGGCGGATTGCACGACCGCGTCGACGACCTGCTCGGGCAGCGCGGTCGAATCGACCAGCATCGCGTTCAGGCCGCCGGTCTCGGCGATCAGCACCTTGTTGCGGCCGGTCTTGGCCAGGCTGGACTGGATGATCTTCGCGACCTGGGTGCTGCCGGTGAAGCAGACGCCGGCCGTCGCCGCATGGCCGACCAGGGCGGCACCGACGGTCTCGCCTCGGCCGCTGAGCAGCTGCAGCGCGTCCTCGGGCACGCCGGCCTCCCAGAGCAGCTGCACGCAGGCGGCGGCCACCGCCGGGGTCTGCTCGGCCGGCTTGGCGGCCACGGTGTTGCCGGCAACCAGGGCGGCGACGACCTGGCCGGCAAAGATCGCCAGCGGGAAGTTCCAGGGCGAGATGCAGACGAAGACGCCGCGGCCCTGCATGGCCGCGTCGCCGGCGATCTCCGCCTCGTCGGCGTAATAGCGCATGAAGTCGACCGCCTCGCGCACCTCGGCGATGCAATCGGCCAGGGTCTTGTGCGCCTCCTTGACGAGCAGGCCGCAATAGGCCGGCAGCTCGGCGTCCAGGCGGTCGGCGGCACGGCGCAGGATGGCCGCACGCTGCGCGACCGGCGTCGCGCTCCAGCCGGGGAAGCCGGCCTGCAGACGGGCCATCGCGAGCTGCACCTGCTCGGCGCTGGCCTCGGCGACAGCGGGGACCTGGGTCGCTGCGACCGCATCGACCAGGGGCTGGCGCTGGCTGGGGGCCGCGAGGTCGGCGCCGCGGCTATTGGCCCGCGTCTCGCCGGCGGCCTTGTAGAGCTCGATCGGCAGCGGCAGGGTCGGCGCCGGCCGCACATCGTCCAGCGGGCAGCCGAGCAGCTCGGGCACCGCGACCTGCGGGTCGGCGAGCTGGTGCACGAAGCTGGAGTTGGCGCCGTTCTCCAGCAGGCGGCGCACCAGGTAGGCGAGCAGATCGCGGTGCTCGCCGACCGGGGCGTAGACGCGGCAGGCGATGCCCGGGTCCTTCAGCACCTCGCGGTAAATGCCCTCGCCCATGCCGTGCAGGCGCTGCATCTCGAAGGGCGCGCCGGCGGCGCGCGCCATCTTCACGATCGCCGCGATGGTGCCGGCGTTGTGGCTGGCGAACTGCGGGTAGATCACGTCGCGATGGCCGAGCAGGGCCTGCGCGCAGGCCAGGTAGGCGATGTCGGTGTGCGCCTTGTGCGTGAACACCGGGTAGTGGGCCAGACCCAGCTCCTGCGCGCGCTTGATCTCGCCGTCCCAGTAAGCGCCCTTGACCAGGCGCACCATGAAGCGCAGGCCATGGCGGCGGGCGATCGCCGCGACCTCGTCGACTACCGCCCGCGAGCGTGTCTGATAGGCCTGCACCGCCAGGCCGAAGCCCTGCCATTGCGGGTGCTGGGCGGCGATGTGCAGGGCCAGCTGCTCGAACACATCGAGGCTGAGCTCCAGGCGGTCGACCTCCTCGGCGTCGATGGTCAGGTTCATGTTCGCCGCGGCCGCCGCGTCGACCAGGGATTGCACGCGCGGCAGCAGGGTGGCGAACACGCGTTCGCGCTGCAGCACCTCGTAGCGGCTGAACAGCGCGCTGAGCTTGATCGAGATGCCGTCGGCCGTCATCGGGCTGGCGGCCCGGCCCTGCGCGGCGATGCGCGCGATGGCGTTGCGGTAGCTCGCCAGGTAGCGCTCGGCGTCATGCTCGGTGCGCGCACCCTCGCCCAGCATGTCGTAGCTGAAGGTCAGCTGCGGCTGGGCCTTGCGTGCGCTGGCGGCTTCGCTGCGCGCCTCATCAATGCTGCGGCCGAGCACGAACTGGCGGCCAAGCAGCTGGATCGCGCGCACCGTCGCGGCGACCACGGTCTTGCTGCCCATGCGGCCCATCAGGCCGCCGTCACCCTCGTGCGGCAGGAACTTCTTCGACAGGCTGATCGCCGCCGCGCTCAGGTTGGACAGCATCTTGTGCGGCCCGTCGCCGGCGGCGTCGAAGTCGGCGCGGCCCAGCTGGTCGGCCGTCAGCGCGATCGCCGTCTCGGCATCCGGCACGCGCAGCAAGGCCTCGGCCAGGCGCATCAGCGACAGACCCTCGGGCCGGGTGATCGGGTACTCGCGCAGCAGCGATTCCATGGCCCAGAAGGGCGCGGGATTGGCGCGCACCTGCTCGACCCAGGGGCCGGCCATGCGCAGCACCTCGGGCCAGGCGGCGCGCTGGCCCTGCAGTTCGGCGCTCAGCGCGGCGACTTCGGTGTTCTCGTCACGATAGGGTTCGGGCAGGCGTTGGCGTTCGGGCAGCATGAGCAGGCTCCAGCAGGGGATTCCGGCACTTTAGGCAGGAACAATCCGGAAATGTTCCAGACAATCGGCGCTTCAGCCGAACAATCTTCGACGCCATGGACTTGGATGCCAACCCCCCCGAGGGCCTGGACCGCATCGACCTGCGCATCCTGCGCGCCTTGCAGCAGGACGCCCGCATCACCCACCAGAAGCTCGCCGAGCAGGTGCATCTATCGGCCTCCAGCGTGCACGAGCGCGTCAAGCGCCTGCAGCGCGACGGCTTCATCCTCGGTTATCGCGCGCAGCTGAACCCGGACAAGCTGGGCGCCGCGATGCTGGTCTTTGTCGAGGTGCTGCTGGACCGCACCGTGCACGACGTGATGGACAGTTTCAAGGCCGCCGTGCAGGCCAGGCCCGAGATCCTCGAATGCCATCTGGTCGCCGGCGGCTTCGATTACCTCTTGAAGACCCGCGTCGCGGATATGGCCGCCTACCGGCATTTCATCGGCAGCGGCATCTGGAGCCTGCCGGGGGTGCGCGAGACTCGCACCTACGTCGTCATGGAAGAGGTCAAGTGCGAGCCTGGCGTCAGCCTCTGATCGTTGCGCTGCTCCTGCTGCTGGCCAGCGGCCTGGCGCCGGCGCAGCCTGAGCCATCCCTCAGCCCCCTGGAGCCGCAGTTCGCCAGCATCCCGGTGCCGCGCGACGTCGTCGGCAGCCTGGCGCAGGACCGCCAGGGCTTCATCTGGGTGGGCACCAGCGACGGCCTGGCCCGCTTCGACGGCTACCGCCTGCGCGCCATCGAGCGCGACGGTGCCACCCCCGTGCAACGCAACCTCGGTTGGGTGCGCTCGCTGGCCGCGGCACGCGACGGCGGCATGTGGATAGGCACCGAGGTCAACGGCCTGGCCCGCTACGACCCGGATTTGGATCGCGTGCAGATGATCGGCGCCGCCAGCGAGCGCCCGGCGCCGATCCGCGCGCTGGCCGAGGACGCGCAGGGCGGCGTCTGGGTTGGCACCCTGGGCCAGGGCCTGGCGCGTTATGACCCGGCGACGCGTCGCTTCGAGTTCCAGGAACTGCCGGCGGAAGCCGCCGCCGAGCGCCGCGTGCTGGCCGTCGCGGTGGCTGGCGACGGCAGCGTCTGGGCCGGCCATTGGCAAGGCCTGGTGCGCCGCGACGCCGGCGGGTCATGGCGGTCGCTGGCCTTGCCCGATGCGACCCGCGTCGCCATCAACGCCCTGCTCGTCGATCGTCAGGGGCGGCTGTGGTTCGGCAGTGTCGACGGCCGCATCGGCCGCGTCGAGGCCGACGGGCAGGCGCGCTGGCTGCCGCCGCGCTTCCCGGCCGGCGTGCAGGCCCTGGCCCAGGGCCTGGACGGCCTGGTCTGGGCCGGCCTGACCGACGGCATCGCCTGGCTGGACGGCGACAGCGGGCAGCTGCGCCGGCAGTTGCGCCACAACCCCCACCTGGCCGGGGGCCTGGCCGGCAACGACGTCAATGTGTTGCTGCGCGACCAGACCGGTGCGATGTGGGTGGGCGGCTATGGCGTTGGCCTGCAGCGCCACCGCCAGCACCCGGCGCTGGCGGTGCGCGGCCCCGACCCCGACCCGGCCAGCCCGCTGGCGAGCAGTGATCTGCGCGGCGTGCTGCCGCGCCGTGACGGCCTGCTGATGCTGGCCACGCACAAGGGCCCGGTGGCCCTGCTCGACGCCGCGCTGCGCACCGTCGGCCGCTGGCCGCGCGAGCAGGATGTGCCGATCGACAACCTCGTCGAGGCCGCCGACGGCGCGATCTGGCTGGTCGCCGCCGGCCGGCTGGAGCGCCGCGACGCACGCAGCGCCCGCCTGCTCGGCAGCTGGCCGCTGGAAGGCGGCCGTGCCCACCGCCTGCTGGCGCGCGACAACGGCGAGCTCTGGGTCGGCATGCAGGACGGGCTTTACCGGCTCAGCTCGGCCGACGCCAAGTCGGTCGAGCGCATCCGCCGCGCCGACGGCGAAGCGCTGCGCGGCGGCGTGCACGCGCTGCGCGTCGACCCGGCCAGCGGACAGCTCTGGATCGGTGCGCTGGCCGGACTGTTCCGCTGGGATGGCGCGCAATTGCAGGAAGTCGTCGGCGCGCCCGGCGAGGCGCTCGGCTTCCCGGCCGTGCTCGGCCTGCTGCATGCGCGCGACGGCAGTCTTTATGTCGACACCGCGGTCAGCGGCCTGCACCGCCTGAAGGGTTACGACGCCCAGGGCCGTGCGCGCTTCGAGCGCATCAGCGAGCGCCTGGGTGCGCCCGGCCGGCCCTTTGGTGTGAATCTGCACGAGGACCGCGTCGGCCGCCTCTGGACCCAGCAGTCGGTCTACGACCCGGCCGCCGACCGCCTCGACGAGCTCAGCGGCGCCGAGGGACCGCCGATGGGCACGCCGCGCTTTTTCGCCGACGCCGAGCTGCCCGACGGTCGCCTGCTGTTCGCCGGCAGCCGCGGCCTGCTCGTCGTCGAGCCGCAGGCCTTCCAGCCGTCGCGCTATGCGCCGCCGGTGGTGGTCAGCAGCCTGCGTCGCAACGGGCAACCGCATTCGCCCAGCCGCTCGCTGGACCAGGGCCTGCAGCTGCCGGCCGGCACGCAGAGCTTCGCCATCGAATTCGCCGCGCTCGACTACACCGACCCCGGCAAGCTGCGCTACAGCCACCGCTTGCTGGGATGGGACTCCAACTGGACGCTGACCGACGCCAGTGCCCGCTACGCCAGCTTCGGCGGTCTGCGCCCTGGCCGCTACCAGCTGGAAGTGCGCGCCACCAATCACCATGGCGTCTGGAGCAGCCAGCCGCTGCGGCTCGACATCGAATTGCAGCCCGCCTGGTGGCAGACGCCCTGGGCGCGGGCCGCCGCCGTCCTGCTGCTGCTGCTGGCAGGCTGGGCCCTGCTGCGCGCCACCGTGGCGCGACGCACGTCGCAACTGCGCCGCCGCGAGGCCGAGCTGCAGGCCCTCGTCGAGCAGCGCACCGCCGAACTGCGCGAGGCCAGCACCACCGACCCGCTGACCGGGCTGCGCAACCGCCGCTACCTGGACTCGCGCATCGCCTCCGACCTGCAGCTCAGCCTGCGCCACTACGCGTCGCCGCGCGCTCACGCCGGCCCCGACGACGAGGCCGATCTGCTCGTCATGCTGATGGACGTCGACCACTTCAAGCGCATCAACGACCGCCATGGTCATGCCGCCGGCGATCAGGTCTTGACGGAGTTCGCCGCCCGGCTGCGCGCGGTGTTCCGCGAGTCCGATGTGCTGGTGCGCTGGGGCGGCGAGGAGTTCCTGGCCCTGGCCCGCGGCGGTGCGCGCGGCGGCGCCAGCGAGCTGGCCGCCCGCTTTGGCGCCGCGGTGCGCGAGCAGCCGTTCCGCCTGGCCGACGGCCGCGAGCTGGCGCTCACGGTGTCGATCGGCTTCGCGGTGTTCCCGCTGGACCCGGCCGCGCCGCAGGCCTGGGACTGGGACGCGACCTTGCGCCTGGCCGACGCCGCCCTCTACGCGGCCAAGGCCCAGGGTCGCGACGGCTATGTGGGCGCCTTGCGCGCCGACGGCCTGCGGCCCGAGGAGCTGGGGCCGGGCGCGGATCCCTGGTTGAACGAGCCCAGGCTGCAGGTGCGGCGCAGCGGCTAAAGAGCCCAGCGCGCGTCCACGCCATCGGCCAGCGCGCGGCTGGCCTGCAGCGATTGGCGATCGCGCAGCGGGTCCAGCCAGACCAGGCGCGCGCCGCGCTGCTTCCAGGCCTGCAGCTGCTGCGGCAGCAAGGGGTCCATGGGATCGTGGTCCAGGCCATCGCTGAGCAGCAGCAGGCTGCAGCGCCCCGCCTGCAGGCGCGCGGCCTCGCGGGCCATCAGCTGCTGCAGCGCGGCACCGATGCGCGTGCCGGCCTGGGCGGCCAGGCCGAGTTCGGCGAGGCGCTGCAGCGCGGTCTCCGGCTCGCGCTCGCGGCGCAGCAAGGGGCTCAGCGCCAGCAGCCGGCTGCCGCTGAAGGCCCAGATGCGCCAGTCGCGTCCTTCCCGTTGCGCCAGCGCGTGGATGGCGAGCAGCAGCTCGCGCAGCGACTCCTGCATCGAGCCCGAGGCGTCGACCAGCAGCAGCACCTGCTGCGGCGGTGGGCGACGGCGGCGCTGCGGCAGGCGCAGCAGCGCTCGGCCGGCCTGCAGCTGGCGCAGCGCGCGGCGCAGATCGATGCTGCCTTGGGGCGCGATCTGCCAGCGCCGGCCGCGTGGCGGCTCGGAAAGGCGATCGGCGATGGCGCGGGCCAGGCGCCGCGCGGCCTCCAGTTCGGCGGCGGCCGGTTCCTCGAAGCCCTCACCGCGCTCGCCGTCGGCGCCGCTGGCGCCCCGCCTGGCGATCGCCGGCGGCAGCTCGGTCGGCCGCCAGGCATGGGGCGGGGTGATCGCGTCGAGCAGGCGGCGCGGGGGCCCGGCCTGCGAAGGTCGGCGCGGGCGCAGCTGGGCCAATGGCGGCAGGGCGGGAAGCAGGTCCTGCAGACGGGCGTCGGGCGCGCGCCAGTAGATCGCGAAGGCGGCGTCGAACAGTGGCAGGGCCTCGGCGTCGCTGCACAGGCTTGTTCGCAGCGCCGCGTGCAGGTGGCGGCGGTCGAGCAGGCCGACGGCGTCCAGGGCTTGCTCGGCCAGCAGCAATCGCTCGCTGGGGATCGCCAGACCGGCGGCGCGCAGCAGCGCGACAAAACCGGTCAGCGGCGATCTCATCCGAGCTCGGCCTGCAGCCAGCGCAGCAGCTCGGCAGCCGGCATCGCGCCGCTGCGGCGGGCGATCTCGCGGCCGCCGCGGAACAGGATCAGCGTCGGGATGGAGCGGATGCCGCAGCGCGCCGCCATCTGCGGGTTGGCCTCGGTGTCCAGCTTGGCAAAGCGCACGCCCGGCGCCTGCGCGGCGGCCGCGGCGAACGCCGGCGCCATCGCCTTGCAGGGTCCGCACCAGTCGGCCCAGAAGTCGACCAGCACCGGTGCCTCGGACTTGCCCACGTAGTCGGCGAATACCGCGTCGCTGAGCGCGACCGGGTGGCTGGGCGCCAGCTCGGTCTTGCAGCGCGCGCAGATCGGGCCGTCGGCGAGGCGGTCCTCGGGAACGCGGTTGACGGTGGCGCAGTGGGGGCAGACGAGGTGCATGGCGAGAGTCTCGGCGAAGGGGATGACTTGGACAATGCGGCGCCATGGCCGAATCACAAGTCCCCGCCCGTTTGCTTTTCGTCTGCATGGGCAATATCTGCCGCAGCCCGACCGCCGAGGGCGTGATGCGCGCCAAGCTGGCCGCCGCCGGCCTGAAGGTCGAGGTCGACTCGGCCGGCACCCATGGCTATCACGTCGGCGCGCCGCCCGACGAGCGCAGCCAGGCGCATGCGCGGCGCCGCGGCTTCGATCTGTCGGCGCAGCGCGCGCGCCAGTTGCAGGCGCTCGACTTCGAGCGCTACGACTGGGTGCTGGTGATGGACGAGGACAACCTCGCGCGCGCCGCGGCGATCTGTCCGCCGGGACGGCGCGCGCGCCTGCAGCTGTTCCTGCCGCACGCGCTGGGCAGCCAGGCGCCGCGGGCCGTGCCCGATCCTTATTACGGCGGGGCCGACGGCTTCGAGACCGTGCTCGACCTCGTCGAACAGGCCTGCGATGCCTTGATCGAGCGCTGGGCGGCTTAAGCCAACGCCGCCCAGGCCTCGGCCTGGGTGCGGAACACCTGGCCCGGCAGCCAGTCCGTCAGGCCGGCGGCGTTCAGCCGGTCGGCCACCGGCCCCTTGAGCTCGCTGAAATGCAGCTGCTTGCCCTGCGCCTTCAGTTCGCCGGCGAACTGCATCAAGGCCTCCAGGCCGCTGAGGTCGATGTCGTTGACGCCGCTCATCATCAACAGCAGGTGCTCGGCCGATGGGTGGCGCTCTAGCTCGGCCCACAGCATGTCGCTGAGCCAGCGCGCGTTGGTGAAGCAAAGCCCTTCGTCGATGCGGATCGACAGCAGGCGCGGCGACAACTCGACCTCGAAGCGTTTGACGTTGCGGAACACCTCGGGACTGCCCGGCAGGCGGCCGACCTCGGCCCAGTGCGGGCGGGCGGTGCGCTGCAGCAGCAGGGCGATCGAGCCGGCCACGCCGACCGCCAGCGCCGCGCCGGCATGGCCGAAGAGGGCGATGCCGGCCACCACGCCCATCAGCAGGCCTTCCGGCCGCGCATAGGTCCAGGCACGGCGGAATGCCTCGGGTTCGACCAGGGGCAGCACGGCGACGATGATGGTCGCCGCCAGCACCGCCTGCGGCAGCAGCGCCAGCCAGGGCGCGGCCAGCCCGACCAGCAGCGCGAAGGCGATGGCGGTGAACACGCCGGCCCAACGCGTGCGCGCGCCGGCCTCGAAGGCCACGCCGCTGCGCGCAAATCCACCCGTGACCGGCATGCCGCCGCTCACGCCGGCGGCGAGGTTGGCCGCACCCAGGCCAAGCAGCTCCCGGCGCGGCAGCACGCGCTCGCCGCGCCGGGCGGCCAGCGCCTGCGCGACGGCCAGGCTTTCGACGTAGGCGACCAGGGCGATCGAGGCGGCAAAAGGCAGCGCGTCCCACCAGAGCTGGGCCGAGGCCTGGTGCAGCGGCGGCAGGCGCAGGCCCTCGGCCAGCGACAGCTGACCGGCGAGCTTCAGACCCTCGTGCGGCAGCAGCGCCACGCTGGCGATGGCCAGCACGACGACGAGCATGGGCGCCAGCCGCGCCAGTCGCTGCGCAGACGCCGCGGCCAGGCCGAGCTGGCGCAACCAGCGTCCCAGGTGCTGGCGCGCCGCCCAGAGCAGCAGCAGCGCGACCAGGCCGAAGGCGGCGGTCAGCCCATGCGGCGTGCCGCCCTGCCAGCCGACGAGCTTGGGCAGCTGGCCGATGGCGATGGACAGTGCGGCGCCGCTGACGAAACCATGCAACACCGGCGCGCCGAGCAGGGCGGCCAGCGCGTCCAGGCGCAGCAGGGCGGCCAGGCCCATCAGCGCGCCGACCTCGATGGCCAGCACCAGCGCGGCCAGCGTCGCCGGCTCGGGCGCCAAGGCCGCGGTGGCCTGCGCGGTCATCGCCGCCAGCACCGCCACCGGGCCGACGGCCAGGGTGCGCGAGCTGCCGAGCAGCGCGTAGGCGATCAGCGGCAGCAGGCTGGCCATCACGCCGGCCATCGGCGGCAGGCCGGCCAGCAGCGCATAGGCGAGCGACTGCGGCAGCAGCAGGCTGCTGACGATGGCGGCGGCGATCAGGTCGTCGCGGGTGGCGCGCTCGAACCAGGGCTGGCGCGCCGTCGGGAGAGGCGCTGGGTCAGATCGCATTCAAGGGCGTCTTCAGGTAGATGCGCCCATTGGACTCTGCCGGCGGCAGGTGACCGGCGCGCAGATTCACCTGAAGCGAGGGCCAGATCAGTACCGGCGCGGCCAGGGTCTTGTCGCGCGATGTGCGCAGCTGCACGAAGGTCTCCTCGTCGATGCCCTCGTGCACATGCAGGTTCAGCTTGCGCTGCTCGGCCACCGTGGTCAACCACTCCGGACCGCGGTGCGCCGGCGGGTAGTCGTGGCAGAGATAGATCTGCGTCTCGGCCGGCAGCGCGAGCAGGCGCTGGATCGAGCGGTAGAGCGTGCGCGCGTCGCCGCCGGGAAAGTCGGCGCGCGCCGTGCCGTAGTCGGGCATGAACAAAGTGTCGCCGACGAAGACGATGTGCTGCTCGGGCAGGTGGTAGCTGATGCAGGCCGGCGTGTGGCCCGGCGTGTGCAGCACCTCGACCTGCAGGCCGCCGATCGCAAAGCGGTCGCCGTCGTGGAACAGCTTGTCGAACTCGCGGCCGTCGCCGCTGATGTCCTCGGCATGCAGGATGTCGGCAAAGCGCCGCTGCACGCCGCCGATGCCGTCGCCGATGGCGATCAGCGCGTTGCCGCCGAGCTGCTCCTTCAGCCAGGGCGCGGCGCTCAGGTGGTCGGCATGGGCATGGGTCTCGAGCAGCCAGTCGACCTGCAGGCCGCGTTCGCGCACGCGGGCCAGCACGATCTCGGCGCTCTTGGTGCTGGTGCGGCCGCTCTTCGGGTCGTAGTCCAGCACCGGGTCGATGATGGCCGCGCGGCCCGTGCCGGGGTCCACCAGCAGGTGGGTGACGGTGAAGGTGGCGGGGTCGAAGAAGGACTCGACCAGGTTCTTGGAATCAGCGCTTGCCATCACAGGGTCCTTTCGATCTACAATTTACGCAACTGTAGATTGTTGATGCGATGACTGCAAGCCCCAAGACCGCCATGCCCCGCGCCGCCGTGAAGGCCGCCGCGCAGCTGCGTGCGCAGTCGGCGAACGCCGAGGCCGCCGCCGCGCTGCTCAAGTCCATGGCCAATGCCGACCGCCTGCTGCTGCTCTGCGCGCTGGTCGAGGGCGAGCTGTCGGTCGGCGAGCTGGGTGAGCGCAGCGGGCTGCAGCAACCATCCCTGAGCCAGCAGCTGGCCGTGTTGCGCCGCGAAGGCCTGGTCGCCACGCGGCGCGAGGGCAAGTTCGTGCACTACCGCGTCGCCAGCCCCTCGGTGGCGGCGCTGCTCACTGTGCTCTACCAAGAGTTTTGTTCCTGATGGAGGAGATTTCGATGATCGATATTGCCTGGGCGCAGTTCACGCCCTGGACCAGCCTGGCCGGCGGCTTGGCTGTCGGCGCGTCCGCCGCCATCCTGCTGCTCGGCGCCGGTCGCATCGCCGGCATTGCCGGCATCGTCGGCGCCGCCTGGCAGCTGCTGCGCCAGGGCAAGGTCATGCATGAGGGTGCGCGCTGGGCCTTCATCGGCGGTTTGCTGGTCGCGCCCTGGGTCTGGCAGCTGTTCGCGCCGCTACCGCTGCTGGGCGAGATGAAGACCGGGCCGGTCATGCTGGTCGCCGCCGGCCTGCTGGTCGGCGTTGGCGTGCGGCTCGGCAGCGGCTGCACCAGCGGCCATGGGGTCTGCGGCCTGTCGCGCGGATCGCCGCGTTCTTTGGTCAATGTGCTGGCCTTCATGGGCGCCGGCTTCGCCACCGTGGCGCTGATGCGCTTCGTCTTCGCCTGAGGAGCACGCCATGCAAATCATTGCTTCCCTGCTCGCCGGCCTGGTCTTCGGCCTGGGCCTGATCCTGGCCGGCATGAGCGACCCGGCCAAGGTGCGCGGCTTTCTTGACCTCTTCGGAAACTGGGACCCCAGCCTGGCCCTGGTGATGGGCGGCGCGATCGCGGTCGCCGCGCCCTTGTTCTGGCTGATCGAACGTCGCGGCCATTCGCTGGACGGGCACAAGCTCAGCCTGCCGGGCAAGACCGGCATCACGCCGCAGCTGGTCATTGGCGGCCTGCTGTTTGGCGCCGGCTGGGGCCTGGCCGGCTACTGCCCGGGTCCGGCCCTGGTGGCGTTGGGCGAGGGCCGCAGCGACGCGCTGTGGTTCGTGCCGGCGATGCTGGCCGGCATGGCCGCGGTCGATTGGTGGAATTCCCGCAGCAAGAGCTGATGCGCTGCGGGTGATCGCAGCCGGGCCGACAATGCCGGCTTCGCCGAATGGAGAAGCCACCCCATGTTGCGCCCGCTGACCCTTGCTCTTGCCTTGGCTTTCGCCAGCCCGCTGGCCCTCGCGTCCATCGACATGCCGCCCGGCATCGCCTGGAAGGCCGCCGCGCAGGACGCCGACATCGAGGCCGCCTTCGCCCAGGCCAAGGGCGAGAACAAGCCGGTGCTGCTGTATTGGGGTGCCAAGTGGTGCCCGCCTTGCAACCAGCTGAAGGCGACGCTGTTCAACCGCGCCGACTTCATCGAGCAGACCCGCGCCGTGGTGCCGGTGCAGATCGACGGCGACCTGCCCGGCGCTCAGCAGCTGGGCGCTCGCTTCAAGGTGCGCGGCTACCCGACCCTGATCCTCTTCAACCCGGCCGGCCAGGAGCTGACCCGGCTGCCCGGCGAGGCGGATGCGCAGCAGGTCGTCAAGCTGCTGCAGCTGGGTCTGTCCGGCGGCCGGCCGATCCAGGCGGTGCTGAAGGATGCGCAGGCCGGCAAGGCACTCAAGCCGGCCGAATGGCAGCTGCTCAGCTACTACAGCTGGGACACCGACCAGGACATGCTGGTCAAAGCCGCCGAGCGTGGCGCCTTGCTGCAGAAGCTCAGCCAGGCCAAGGGCGTGCCGGTGGACGCGCGCACCCGCCTGCAGCTCAAAGCCCTGGCGGCCGGCGCCAAGCCGCTGCCCGGCGACGCCGCCCTGCTCGACGCGGTGCTGCAGGACCCGCGCCGCGCCCGCACCCACCTCGATGTGATCAGCGGCGCGGCCGCCGCGCTGGTCAAGGCCCTGCACCCGACCGCGTCGCCGGCCCGCGCCCAATTGCTCGCCCGCTACGAGGCGACGTTGCGCGCGCAACAAGCCGATGTGAAGCTGAGCCGCGCCGACCGCATCCAATGCGCGATCGCCCGCGTCGACCTGGCGCGCATCGACGTCCCGGCCAGCGAGATCGCGCCCAAGTTGGCGCCGACCCTGCTCACCGAGGTGCGCGGCCTGTCGACGCTGATGGACCGCGAGATCCGCGACGGCTATGAGCGCCAGGCCGTCATCACCGCCACCGGTCACCTGCTCGGCATCGCCGGGCTGTGGGCCGACAGCGATGCGCTGTTGACGGCCAATCTGAAGAAGAGCCACTCGCCCTATTACCTGATGAACCAGCTGGCCGGCAACGCGCGCAAGACCGGGCGCACCGCCGAGGCGCTGAGCTGGTACGAGCAGGCCTTCACCACCTCGCAAGGCCCGGCAACGCGCCTGCAATGGGGCTCGACCTATTTCGAGAACCTGATCAAGCTGGCGCCGCAGGACAGTGCCCGCATCGAGAAGCTGGCCAGCCAGCTGATCAAGGAGGCCGAGCAGGACAAGGGGGCCTTCTACGAACGCAGCGCGCGTTCGCTTAAGAAAGTCAGCGATCTGATCCTGCCCTGGGCCAAGGGCGACAACGCCGCGGTGCTGGGCCGTTTGCAGACCCAGCTGAACGGCGTCTGTGCCAAGGTCGACGGCAAGGCCAAGGCCGAGTGCAGCGCGCTCTTGAAGGCCTGACATGAAAGAGCCCCCAGTCTCTCTATCGCTCGCCACCCCCCGGGGGGGCGCTCAGTGGCTTCGGGCGGCCGGGCGCCACTGATATGCATGCCACCCTCGCCTTCATCGGCGGCGGCAACATGGCCGCCGCCATCGTCGGCGGCCTGCGCCGCGCCGGCCGGCCGGCCGAGGCCTTCGTCATCGTCGAGCCCTGGGACGAACAGCGCGCCCGCCTGAGGACCGAGTTCGGCATCGAGGCCCTGGCCACGCCCGGCGAGGCCCTGGCCCCCGCCGAGCTCGTCGTCTGGGCGGTCAAGCCGCAGATCTTTGCCGAGGCCTCGCTGCTCGCAGCGCCCTTCGTCGGCACCGCGCTGCAGCTGTCGGTGATGGCCGGGGTGACGAGCAGCCGCATCGCCGCGGCGGTCGGCAGCGAGCGCGTGGTGCGCGCGATGCCCAATACCCCGGCGCTGATCGGCCAGGGTATCGCCGGCCTATACGCGCGCGCCGCGGTGAGCGAATTGGATCGCGCCGAGGTCGAGGCGGTCCTCGCGCCCACCGGCCGCACGCTCTGGGTCGATCGCGAGGAGCAGCTCGATGTGGTCACCGCGCTCAGTGGCTCGGGCCCGGCCTATTTTTTCTACGTGGTCGAGGCCATGACCGAGGCCGCGGTCGAGCTCGGCCTGCCCCTGTCCCAGGCCCGCGAACTGGCCCTGGCCACCTGCGGCGGCGCTGCGGCGCTGGCCCTGCAGTCGGGCGAGCCGCTCGCGACCCTGCGCGAGCGCGTCACCAGCAAGGGCGGCACCACGCACGCCGCCCTGGAGTCGCTGCGCCAGGACGGCGTGTTTGATGCGTTCCAGCGCGCGGTCAAGGCGGCCGCGGTGCGCGCAAGGGAGCTGGGGCAGGCGTCTTGAGCGATGCGGAGCTGCTGGCGCATCTGAGCGGCTTGGAGATCGTGCTGATGCGCAACGCCGGTGCCGAGAGCGCGACCCAGGCCGAGGCTCTGCTGCACCTACTGGCCGAGGAAGCCGGTGCCGCCACCGAACGCAGCTCGATCTGGCAGCGCGACGAGGGCGGTGCTTGGCGCCTGCGCTTTCACCAGGGCACGCCGGCCTGAGCGATGGGCATCGCCGAGCGTCTCTCGCTGCGCGCCTGGCTGCGTGCGCCCGGTAGCTTGAGCCAGCGCCTGGCCCGCCACGGTCGCTTCGAGGTGCAGCTGCTGCGCCAGACCACCGCCAAGCTGCGCGGGCCGGAGCGCCGCCAGCTCGGCCATCCGCGCCGCGGCTGCACGCTGGTGCGCGAGGTCGTCTTGCGCGTTGATGGTCGACCGCTGGTCTGGGCGCGTTCCAGCCTGCACAAGACAGGTCTGGCCGGCCCCTGGAAGGCGCTCAAGGGTTTGGGGCAGAAGCCGCTGGCAACCCTGCTCTATGCCGACCCGCGCGTCAGCCGCAGCCTGCTACAGCCGCGCCGGCTCTCGGTGCAAGGCGCGACGCGCCGGCAGATGGCGCGGCAGTGGCGGCAGGCCACCGGCGAAGCGCCGCCGCGCGCGATGCTCTGGAGCCGGCACTCGGTGTTCCACCGCCAGGGCGCGCTGCTGCGTGTGATGGAGTTGTTTCACCCCGATGTGGCCCGCCTGGCGCCGTATGCCGACGGTCGTCGGCCCACGCTGCGCACCCTGGCGGCGGCGCAGCGCTGAGCCTTTCGCACAATGCGCGGCCATGACGGTCGCCGCCTCGTCCTCGCCCAAGCCGCTGTCCGGCCCGCAGCGCGCGCTGCAGCGCCTGGGTCTGTTGCGGCCCATCGACCTGGCCCTGCATTTGCCGCTGCGCTACGAGGACGAGACGCGCCTGACCCGATTGCGCGACGCGCGGCCCGGCGAGACGGTGCAGATCGAGGCCAGGGTCACGCAATGCCGCATCGAGCAGGGCCGGCGCCGCCAGCTCATCGTCAGCCTGCGCGACGACGAGGACCAGGCGCTGCAGCTGCGCTTCCTGCACTTCTACCCGTCGCAGCAGAAGCAGATGGTCGAAGGGGCGCGCATCCGCGTGCGCGGCGAGTTGCGTGGCGGTCTGTTCGGCCGCGAGATGGTCCACCCCACGGTCAAGCCGGCCGGTAGCGAGCTGGCCAGCTCGCTGACCCCGGTCTACCCGGCCACCGCGCAGCTGCCCCAGGCCTATCTGCGCAAGGCGATCGCCGCGGCCTTGCCACGCGCGCCGCTGCAGGAGCTGCTGCCCGCGGCCCTGCTGCCGCCCGGCCTGCCGACCCTGCGCGCGGCGCTGGAGCTGCTGCACCACCCGCCGCCGGGCGCGGCCGGGCTAGCCGACCACAGCCACCCGGCCTGGCAGCGCCTGAAGTTCGAGGAGCTGCTCGCCCAGCAGCTCAGCCAGCTGCAGAGCAAGGCCCTGCGCGCGCAGCACCGCGCGCCGCGTCTGCGCGGCGCTTCGCTGACCGAGCGCCTGCTGGCCACCCTGCCCTTTGAGCTGACGGCAGCGCAGCGCCGCGTCGTCGACGAGATCGCCGCCGATCTGGCGACCGACCATCCGATGCACCGGCTATTGCAAGGCGATGTCGGCTCCGGCAAGACCGTGGTCGCGGCCCTAGCCGCCGCGGTCTGCATCGACGCCGGCTGGCAATGCGCGCTGATGGCGCCGACCGAGCTGCTCGCCGAGCAGCATCTGCGCAAGCTGGTCGGCTGGCTGCAGCCGCTGGGCGTGCAGGTGGCCTGGATCACCGGCAGCGTGAAGGGCAAGAAACGCGAGGCCCTGCTCGCCGCCGCGGCCGCCGGTGAAGCGCAGCTGGTCGTCGGCACGCATGCCGTCATCGAGGACAAGGTGCAGTTCGCCAAGCTCGGCCTGGCGATCGTCGACGAGCAGCACCGCTTCGGCGTCGCCCAGCGCCTGGCCTTGCGCCGCAAGCTGGCCGAGCGCGGGCTGGAGCCGCATCTGCTGATGATGAGCGCGACGCCGATCCCGCGCACGCTGGCGATGAGCTACTACGCGGACCTCGACGTCAGCACGATCGACGAGCTGCCGCCCGGGCGCTCGCCCATCGTCACCAAGCTGCTGAGCCTGAGCAAACGCGAGGCGGTGATCGCGCGCATTGCCGACGCGATCGCCGAGGGCCGTCAGTGCTACTGGGTCTGCCCCTTGATCGAAGAGTCTGAGGACTCCGACCTGAAGGCCGCCACCGCCACGCATGCCGAGCTCAGCGCGCTGCTCGGCGAGCAGCAGGTCGGCCTGCTGCATGGCCGCCTGAAGGCCGAGGAGAAGGCCGCCGTGATGGCACGCTTCAGCAGCGGCGAGCTGCCGCTGCTGGTGGCGACCACGGTGATCGAGGTCGGCGTCGACGTGCCCAATGCCAGCCTGATGGTCATCGAGCAGGCCGAGCGCTTTGGCCTGGCGCAGCTGCACCAGCTGCGCGGCCGCGTTGGTCGCGGCAGCGCGGCCAGCGTCTGCGTGCTGCTTTACGGCGGCCCCTTGAGCGAGTCCGGCCGCGAGCGCCTGAAGGCGATGGCCGAGACCAGCGACGGCTTCGAGATCGCCCGCCGCGACCTGGCGATTCGCGGACCGGGCGAGTTCATGGGCCACCGCCAGAGCGGCGCCGACCTGCTGCGCTTTGCCGATCTGCAGGAGGACGCGCCCCTGCTCAGCGCCGCGCGGACGCTGGCGCCGCGCCTGCTCGCCGAGCACCCGGCTGCGGCGCAGGCTTGGGTATCACGCTGGCTGGGCGGCAAGGCGGAGCTGCTGAAGGCTTAGTGAGCGCCTTCCACGGCGACCGGCTTCACGCGCAGCGCCCAGACCACGCCGGCGACCAGCAGCGCGATGCCGGCCAGCGCCAGCCAGGCCGGCGCCTCGCCGCGCAGCAGATAGCCGTAGCTCAGCGCGGCCAGGGTCTCGAAGACGATCAGCTGGCCGACCAGGGTGGTCGGCAGGCGCTGGCTCGCCTCGTTCCAGCACAGGGTGCCGCCCCAGCTGGCGAACAGGCCGATGGCCAGCATCAGGCCGACGAAGTAGAGCGGCTCGGGGCCCAGCGGCAGCGCGAAGTCCGCAGGAACCAGCCAAGGCATCAGCGCCAGACCGGCCAGGGCGATCGGCAGCGTGACCAGACCCTGTGCGGTGGCCCAGGCGCGCGGGTTGCGGTCCGGGTGGGCGCGCAGCCAGTCGGCGTTGCGGATCGGGTACCAGGTCCAGGCGGCCAGCGCGACCAGCGCGATCGCCGCGCCCTCGACATAGCGACGGCTGTCGCCGCCGCCGGCCAGCTGCGCGAACTCGGTCTGGTTCACGCAGGCAATGCCGATCGCGATCAGGCCCAGCGAGGGCGCCAGCCGCCGCCAGGGCAGGCGGCCGTCGCGCGCCGCGTTGCGCTGGTTGGAGCTGATCGCGATGACAACGGGCAGGGTGCCGATGATGACGCTAACCAGCGGGTTGCCGGCGCGCTGGATCGCCGCCGCCAGTGCCACGTAGTACAGGAAGTTGCCGACCAGGGTCAGCTTGACGGCATCCAGCCAGTCGGCGCGCGTGAGCCGACGCAACTCGCCGCGGTCCAGCATCGCCAGCGGCAGGCAGAGCAGGCCGAAGGCCAGGTAGCGGCCGACGGCGAGCAGGGCCGGCGGGTACTGCGGCAGCATCAAGGGGGCGACGAACACCAGGCCCCACATCAGGCCGGCAGCCAATGCGAAGGCGGTGCCGGAGACAAGCGGCGACATCGCGCCAGTGTCGCCGCCCGTGCATCGGTGGACCGGAACTCAGGCTGGCTGCTGCAACGCGCGCCAGGCCTGCATCAGCGCCCTCGCCTCGTCGCCGGGGCGCGGTGTGCACTTGCGGTACTCGCGGCAGTCCGGGGTGCGTTCGAGCAGGCGGGCATTGACGAGCTCGCGGCGCAGGGTCGCGTGGTCGCCGAATGCATGCGCTGCCTTCAGCACCGCGTTGACCTCGGCCTCGCTGTAGACCCGCTTGGCTTCGAAGCGCATCCACAGCGGCCAGAGCACCAGCTGCTGCACGCTGCGCCTGGCCGGCCATTGCTGCAGCCGACCCAGGGTGTCGAACAGGCCGAGCGCGCGGCGCGCGTGCTCGCTGAGCAAGGGCGGCGGTGGTGGCGCCGCCGGGCGCAGCCTGGCTTGCGCCTGCAGCGACTGCAGATTGCGCAGGCCCAGCGCGCGGGCCAGCAGGTTCAAGAGCTCGACATGGCCGGGCAGGGCCTGACCGGCAAGTTGGCGCTGCTGCAGCGACTGGGCGAGCGCGCGCGCGAAGCGCGACGCATCGGGAATGTGTAGGGAAAGCGGAACACGGCTCATCGCCTGCCTCCTGGGCACCTGGACCGCGAAAAAAACGCGGCGGCTGGGGCTTGCCGGCTTCCAGCCCGGTACCCGGGCAGGGGGAGAACAAGGCGGGATGCCAAGGGCAGGTTCAGCTCGGGGCTTGATTCGCCCCGCGGCAAGGCCTGGGTGAACTGCCGACCGACGCGCAGTTTAGGCCGGGCTGGAGCGCAAGCCATAGGCCTGGCCCTGCACCCAGACGAACTCGGCGCGCAGGATGGGCTGGCCGGCCTCGTCCTTGAACGTGAAGCCGAGCAGCTCGATGCGGTCGCCGTTCCTGATCTCCGGCACCTTCCAGGCGTTCATGCGCGACAGCGGCGCCAGCTCGATCTGCCAGCGCGCATCGCCGCGGCGCGGCAGCCTCGCCTTGGCGAGCAGGCCGGCGCCGTCGACCGCAGCGCTCTGCGCCGGCAGCTTGCGCTGGGCCAGATCGGCGGGCAGCGCGGCGGCGGCATCGCGGACCAGTTCCAGCTCGGCATGCGGATTGGCCCAGCGCACCTTGTCGGCGCTGCCGACCAGGTAGACCGGGCTGTCCTGATCAAAACTGCTCCAGCCATGGTGGGCGAGCGCCGGCAGCGGCAGCGCGGCGAGCAACAAATGACGACGGTGCATGGGGGCTCCTGCTCAGACGTAGGCGATCCAGCGCCCGCAGGCCAGCACGGCCAGCCAGAGCAGGGTGGACAGGCCCATTTGTAGCTTGGCCGTCAAATCCGCGCGCGCCAGTCCGTCTCTCCCATGGAAGGCGGCGGCATTGCAGGCGGCCAGGCAAAGCAGGCCCAGCTTCCAGACGAAGGCGCGGTTGGCGAGCAGCTCCTGCGCCTGGGTGGCGAACATCAGCAGCCCGCTGGCGGCGGCCAGGCTGAAGCCGATCAGCACCAGGCTCAGGCCCAGGCGCGCCAGCGACTGCAAGGGCAGCTCGCGGCCCAGGCCGAACAGGCGCAGCTCGATGAGCAGCAGATTGCCCAGCAGCATCGCCACGCCGAGCAGGTGGATGACCTCCAGCAGCGGGTAGGCCCAGCTGCTGGTGGAGATCGCCGCGATCAATGCATCAGCACCGGCGTGTGGCCGAGGTTGGCGAAGGGAGCGATGAAGTCGTCGTAATCCTCTTCGGTGGGTTCACCCTCGGAGAGCGCGTCGACGCCCTGCTGGAACTGCTCGGCCAGCGCGCCCTCGATGAAGATCTCCTTGCGCGCGAACTTGTCGACGATCTCGAAACCGCCGCGGGACAGGCCGCTGCCTTCGTCCTGCGCCGTGCCGGCCACCGGCACATCGAACTGCACGACGATGTAGCTGTCGGATTGGTAGAGCAGGTGCATGGGTCCTCCTGGTACGGCAGCTGGGGGTACCCGGACCGGTTTCAAGCGATCCGCTGTGGGCCATCTTGGCATGGCGATGCAACAAGGGGGTGAAGCCAGGGTTATTGCGGCGATCGAAGCAGGCGATATGTCACGCGCCCGCCACGCTCACTCGGTCAGCAACTCCCAGCGTTCGGCCTCGTCGTAGCGCAGGCTCAGGCGCACCGGTCGGTAATGCTGGGCCGGATCCAGCCAGAGCAGCTGCTCCAGCGCGCCGCCCTCGGGCGGCAGTCGACGCAGGCGCAGCAGGTCGGGCGCATCGGGGTCACGTTCGGCCAGCAGCAGCCAACGCTGTCGCTCGCCGCGCCAGCCGACCACGTCCAGCTGCAGCCGTCCGCCCGGCCGCAGCCCTTGGCGGGCGGCCAGTGCGGCGGCCTGCAGCATCCAGCTCAAGCGATCCTGGGTGGCGTCGTCCGGCAGTGGCAGCTCGCGTTCGCCACGGCGGCCTGCGGTGCTGAAGCGCTGCGGTCGCAGGCCGTGGCCGCGATCGAGCCGACCGGTCGAGTGCCAACTTGGCAGGTCGCGCTCGGTCGTGCGGCGTTGCAGCAGCAGCCGATAGCGCTCGCCGTCCTGCTGCCAGTGCAACCAGGCCTGACCCTGTTCGCCGCGCCAGCGCAGCGCATAGGCCCAGACGCCACTGGGCGGCAATCGCCATGCGCGGTCCATCGCCGGCGCTGCCTGCGCCGGTGTAGCCGCCGGCGCGGCGGCCGCCAGGCCGGTGCTCGGCGTGCCGGGGCTGCTGGTTGGCGGCGGCGCCGGCAGCATTCGCCATTGCAGCGCGGTGGCGATGGGGGGCGGCGCCGGCGGCGGTGTCGGCGTGTTCTGCGGCCCCAGCCAGCCGGCATGCAGCAGCAGCGAGCCCAGCAGCCAGGGCCAGGGCGAGCGCCCGGGCGGCGCAGAATCACCGCCATCCCCGAAGGAGTTCGCGACCATGGAACGACGCGCCTTGCTGCTGCTGATGCCTGTTTCGATTGTGCTGCCGACCCGCGCGCAGGCGCTGGGTGAGAGCGACGCCGCGCTGGGCGTTCGCGCGGCGCTGGAGCGCGGCGCGCTGGCCGCCGTGGCCCAGCTGGGGCGCAACGGCGGCTTTCTCGACCACCCGACGCTGCGCATCGAGCTGCCGAGCGGCCTGCAGCGCGCCGCCAAGCTGCTCAAGGCCACCGGCCAGGGGCGCCGGGTCGACGAGCTGGTGACGGCGATGAACCGCGCGGCGGAGGCCGCCGTGCCGGCCGGCCGCGATCTGCTCGTGCAGACCGTCAAAGGCCTCAGCGTCGAGGACGCGCTGCAACTGGTGCGCGGTCGCGGCGACGACGCGGTGACGCGCTTCTTCGAGACCAAGACGCGCGCGCCGCTGAGCGAACGCTTCCTGCCCATCGTCACCCAGGCCACCGAGAAGCAGCAGCTGGCGGAGAAGTACAACGCCGTCGCCGGCAAGGCCGCGGGCCTTGGCCTCATCAAAGACGAGGACGGCAACATCCAGTCCTACGTCACGCGCAAGGCCCTCGATGGCCTGTACTGGATGATCGGCGAGGAGGAAAAGAAGATCCGCCGCGACCCGGTCGGCAGCGGCAGCGCCTTGCTCAAGAAGGTCTTCGGCCGCTGAGCCTCAGAACGGCCCGCTGATCGCCACCGTGAATCCCGGCCGGTAGACGTTCGCGAACAAGGTGCGGCCGTCCGGGCTGAAGCAGGCGCCCGCCCATTCGGCACCGCGGAAATCGCCCTGGTGGCCGAAGGCGGCCTCTTGGCCGTCGAGCCGCACATGGTTGCGCGCCAGCTCGAACAGGGCGCCTGTGCGGTCCAGGCCCCAAAGCCGCTGCACCGGCTGCTTGCTGTCCTCGCAGAGCACGACCAGGCCCCGTGGCCCGAGGCATAGGTTGTCCGGGTAGTCGAGCACACCGTTCGCCGGTGACTCGTAGAACAGCTCCAGCTGCTGCTGCGAGGGCACGAAGCGGAACACCTGGCCGCGGCGCGCGTCGCCGCCGTCGGTGGACGTGAAGAAGACCTCGTCGGCACCGATCTCCAGGCCCTCCAACCGTGTGAACAGGCTGCCCCCGGTGGCACGACCCTGCCGCAGCACGCCGTCGCCGGTCTTGCTCGCGGCGACATAGCCGTCGGCCGGCCGTTCGATGTCCACCCAATCGACGTCGAAGCGCTGGCCGACGCGCAGGCCGCGACGCAGATCGTCCACGCCCTTGGCGCGCAGCATCTGCAGCCGACCGCCGTCCGTCAGCTTGCCCGGGGTCTTGGGCAACAGGCGGTAGAAACCGGCCGGCTTGTGGTCCTCGGTCAGGTAGACCGTGCCGTCGCGCGGGTCGACCGCCGCCGCTTCATGACGGAACTGGCCCAGCGCGGTGAGCGCCCGGCCGTTGCTGCTGCCGTCGGCCGGCACTTCGAAGACGAAGCCGTGGGCGCGCTCCAGGTAGAAGGGATGGCCCTTGTAGACGTCGTTGAAGCGAGACGGCGTGACCAGCTCCTCGCAGGACAGCCAGCTTCCCCAAGGTGTCACACCGCCGGCGCAGTTCACCAAGGTGCCCGACAGCGAGCCGCGCACCGATTCCAGCTGGCCCTTGGCGCGGTCGTAGACCAGGGTCACCGTGCCGCCGCTGCAGGGCGGGTCGTAGTGGCTGCTGGCCGGTCCGAAGCTGCCGGCCAGGTCGGTGATCTCGTGGTTGCGCACCAGGGTGAAGCGCTCGCCGTCGACGCGCACGATGCCCATGCCGTCGGCAGCGCCCGGCACCTTGCCGCTGCCGTCCGCCAGCGGCATGCCTGCCCAGCCCAAGCTGCGGTAGCTGAAGCCCTCGGGCAGTTCGAGCAGGGGCAGGCCGGTGGCCTCGTCGGCCACCGGGCGCAGCGGACCGTAGCCGGGGCTGCGCGCGCCGGCTTCGTGCTGGGCGGCGCTGCGCGCGAAGGCCTGGGCCAGCGGGCTGAGGGCGAGGGCGGTGCCGGCTTGCAGCCAACGGCGGCGGGAGGCAATGGCGTCGGTCATGCGACTCAGCATAGCGGCGCTGGGCGGTGGGTCCAAGCTCGTGCTCAGGGCGGCGCCTCGTCACCGACGGCCTGGGCCAGCGCCCGTTCGAAGGCCGAGCGGCTGGGCGTGTCGACGAAGACGCAGCGCTTGTGGTGACGCTTGCAATGCTCCTTCACGCGCCAGTAGGCGTCGTGGCTGACGCAGCCGGTCTGGCAGATCACCAGGTCGGCGGCGGCCAGCTGCGGCTCCAGCTGTGCCGGTTTGTGCTCGGTGCCGCCGTCGTGGTGGAGGAATTGCGCGCCGCAGTCCTCGACCGCGCGGCGGTACAGCGGCACCGTGCCGGAGCGCCCGCCGACGCAGAGCACGACGCGCTGGCCGAGCTGCGTCGGCGTCGGTTCGGGTGGCGCGACGGACATCGGTGGCGGCGGCAGCGGGCTGATCGCTGGTGACTGCGCCTGCTGCTGCAGGCGGTTCAGCTCCCGCTGCAGCGCCTGCGCGCGCTCGGCCTGCTCCTGCAGGCGCTGCTGCAGCGCCAGGCGCTCGGGCAGCTCGGGGCTCAGGGCCTGCCAGCGCGCCAGCTGCTCGCGAGCCTGCTCCAGCTGGGTCTGCAGACCCAGGTTGGCGGCGCGCAGCTGCAGTCGCTCGCGCTCCCAGCCGGCGCTGGCATCGGCCTGCTGCTGCCGCCATTGCGTGACGCGCTCCTGGGCCTGCGCGTATTCGCGGCTCAGCGCGCGGTGCTCGGCGATCAGCGCCTGGTGGCGCTGCCAATCGACGCGCTGCGCGGCGCCGACCTGGTGCTGCAGCATGTGCACCTGGCCGAGCACGCGCATCTCCAGCCATTCGCTGCAGCGCGCGTGACTGAGCGTGGCCCAGAGCGGTCCGGCGATATCGCCCTGCGCGGCGCGACTCCGCCACCAGGTCATCAGGCTGTCCGCGCATTTGGCCTTGGCGGCCTGCTGCACATCGAGCGCGAAGCGCTGCTCGAGCTCGCGCTGCAGCGCCTCGCTGACCGCGTTGCGTCGCTCGGCCGCGGTGACCAAGGCGCAGTGCAGGGTGTAGTCGTCCTCCTCGCCGCTGAGCACGAGCAGCTTGCCGGCCAGGCGGCGCATCGCCTCCAGGCTCAGGCAGACGCCGACGACTGGGCAATGCGCATGCGTGCCCAGTTCCCAGAGCCGGCGGCGTCGCGAGCCGGATTCGCTCTGCGGTGGCTGCGGCAGCGGCGCGCAACAGGGAACAGCCGGTGTGGCGGGCATGGCGACTCCAAGGCGTGGAGCGCGCTGGCTGGCGACGGCGGGCTGGCGCGGCGGTAAGGAGGGGGCTTACTTGGTCAGGATCAGCTTGCCCTGCGCGGTCTGGCGCAGCTGGTAGATCTGCTGCTGGTGTTCGATCTCGATCACCGTGCTGCCCGCGCTGCCGAACAGCTGCTGGCTGGACCAGCGGCGTTGCGGCTGCTGCGGCGGCGGCGCCGCGGGCGGCTTGGGCGTCTGCATGGGCTCAGGCGGCGAGCAGCACGGGGATCACGCGCACGCCGGGCTGGCTGCCGGCCTGCAGCGCGTCCTCGTAGACCGCGCAGGCGCAGTCATGGCAGGCGCCGCAGGCGGTGGCAACGCGCAACTCGTCCTGCAAGGCGTCGAAGCTCGGGCAGCCCGACGCAACCTGGCGACGGATGTCGCGGTCGGAGACGCGGTGGCAGACACAAACGATCATGATGGCCGCATGCTAATGCGAATCGTTCTCATTGACAAGCCTGGATGCATCTATCTGCGTGGAGTTGGCGATAGCTTTTCCCAGGCAGATACTCCGGCGATCCCCAGCCCAGGAGCCCCCCATGCAAGGCGACGCCCAAGTCATCACCCACCTGAACCAGCAGCTCAAGCTGGAGCTGACCGCCATCAACCAGTACTTCCTGCATGCGCGCATGCTGAAGAACTGGGGCTTCGCCAAGATGGCCCAGCACGAGTACGAGGAGTCGATCGAGGAGATGAAGCACGCCGACAAGCTGATCGAGCGCGTGCTGATGCTGGAGGGCCTGCCGAATCTGCAGGACCTGGGCAAGCTCTACATCGGCGAGGACGCGGTCGAGACCCTGCGCTGCGATCTGCAGATCGAGAAGGCCTCGCATGTGCATCTGAAGGAAGCCATCGCCCACTGCGAGTCGGTGCGCGACTACGTCAGCCGCGACCTGCTGACCGAGATCCTCGACGACACCGAGGAGCATATCGACCACATCGAGACCCAGCTGGAGCTGGTCGGCAAGGTGGGCGAGCAGAACTACCTGCAAAGCCAGATGTCGTAAGCGGCGAGGGTGAGGGTGGAACAATCGTGGGCATGAGCCTGCCTGCCTACACCCGCGCCGCCAACCTGCCCCATCTGCTGCACCAGCGCATCCTGGTGCTGGACGGCGCGATGGGCACGATGATCCAGCGCTACAAGCTGTCCGAGGCCGATTTCCGCGGCGCCCGCTTTGCGGACCATCCCAAGGACCTCAAGGGCAACAACGACCTGCTGCAGCTGACCCGGCCGGACGTGATCACCGAGATCCACGAGCAGTACCTGGCCGCCGGCGCCGACATCATCGAGACCAATACCTTCGGCGCGACCTCGATCGCGCAGGAGGACTATGACCTCGCCGGCATCGCCTACGAGCTGAATGTCGAGGCGGCCAGGCTGGCGCGCGCCGCCTGCGACAAGTTCTCGACCCCGGACAAGCCGCGCTTCGCCGCCGGCGCCCTGGGCCCGACGCCGCGCACCGCCTCGATCAGCCCCGACGTCAACGACCCGGGCGCGCGCAACATCGACTTCGAGGCGCTGCGCGCCGCCTACTACGAGCAGGCCAAGGGCCTGCTGGACGGCGGCTGCGACCTGTTCCTCGTCGAGACCATCTTCGACACCCTGAACGCGAAGGCCGCGCTGTTCGCGCTCGACGAGCTGATGGAAGCGACCGGCGAGCGCCTGCCGGTGATCATTTCCGGCACGGTGACCGACGCCTCGGGCCGCATCCTCTCCGGCCAGACGGTGACCGCCTTCTGGCACTCGGTGCGCCATGCCCACCCGATCGCCGTCGGCCTGAATTGCGCGCTCGGGGCCAGCCTGATGCGCCCGTATCTGGAAGAACTGGCACAGGCCGCCAGCGACACGCCGATCTCCTGCTACCCGAACGCTGGTCTGCCCAATCCGATGAGCGACACCGGCTTCGACGAGACGCCGGAGATCACCGGCCGCCTGGTCGGCGAGTTCGCCGCCCGCGGCCTGCTGAACATCGCCGGCGGCTGCTGCGGCACCACGCCGGCCCATGTGGCCGAGATCGCCAGGCAGGTCGGGCGCTACCAGCCCAGGCCGAACGCGATGTTCAGCGGCCTGCTAGAGCCGGTTTGATCAATCCACCGGTGGAGGTGGCGGCACATGAGCCGCCTCCAGCTGCTGCATCACGCCCTGCGCGCGCAGCTTGCGCAGCGCCTGGTTGAAGGCTTGCAACCGTCGCTCGTTGGCCGGCACCTGCCGACTCAGCGCCAGGTGCACCGGCTCCTCGGCCAGCACAAAGGGCGCGGCGCGCAGGCGCAGGCCCTCGGCGCGCAACGCCTGGGCTGCCGCCCAGCCGGTGTTCTGCCCGGCGACCACGAAGCGCACCCGGCCGGCCTGCAGCATGCGGAAGCAGGCCTCGATCTGGCTGACCTGCTGCAGGGGCACGCGTCGCGCATCAACCTCGGACTGCAGCGTGGCAGGCGCCTGCGCGCCCTGCAAGGTGCAGCCGGTCTGGTTGCGCAGGTCGGCCACGCTGCCCGGGTCCCAGCCGTCGGCGGCGCGCAGAAAGACGCGCACCTTGGCCATGAAGAAGGGCTCGCTGAACCAGAACTGACGCTCGCGCTCCGCCGTGCGCTTGTAGGGCAGGGCGCCGTCCAGCTGACCCGAGAGCGCCAGTTGGAAACCGCGTTGCGGCGGCAGGAAGACGAAGTCCGCCTCGGCACCGATTTCCTTGAGCACACGCCGCAGCAGCACCGCGTAATAGCCCTGCTGTGGCGCCTTCTCACTGATCGACGGCGGCAGCTCCATGGCAGCCAGACGCCAGGTCTCCGCCGCGGCCAGCCCCGGCAGCAGCAGGGCCAACAGCAGCAACTGCCAGCGCCTCATACGCCCAGGCGCAGCAGCTTCTCGATCGACAGGCGCAGTCGCAGTTCGTGAGGCGCAAGGCTGTGCGTGACCGCCTGGCTGGCCAGGCGCGTGTCGCGCGGCACCGGCTCGGTCAGCGGTGCGCCGCTCTTGCCCAGCAGCGCCGCGACCAAGGGCTCGGTGGCGCTGGTGCCGCGGCGCACCACGATGCCCTCTTCGCCGCTGGCCAGGCGCACAAAGGTCCCGGGCGGGTAGAGGCCGACCGCCTTGATCAAGGCGGCGCCGGCCTCGTCCTGCTGCTTGAGCTCGTCGAGGAAGATGGCCCGCGCCGCCTGCGCCCCGGCCTGCGGCTTGCGGGCAACGCGCGGCGACAGACGGGCGGCAAACATATCGACACGGTGCAACAGCCGACCCAGGCGCTCGCCGCTGGCCCGGCCGGCCAGCGGGCCGGGGCCGGCGTCGTGGTGCAGGCGAACGGCCATCAGCCAGTCGGCGTCCTGCACGCCCAGGCGCTGCAGCAGGTCGGCGGCGCGGTCGCCATGGCCGCTGAGCTGGCGTTGTTGCTCGGCCGACAGGCCTTCGCGCTGCTGGGCCAGGCGGTCCTGCAGCAGGCCCAGGCTGAGGTTCATCGACAGCGCCGCGCGCGTCAGCGCGCCGATCTCGTCGACCTTCCAGTCCAGGCGCTCGCCGGCCAGCTGGCACAGCGCCAAGCAGAGCAGGCCATGGCGGGCGGTGTACTGCAGCAACTCCTGACCGGCGTCGTGCACCAGCAGCATCAGCGCCTGATCGGGTTGGCGGTGCAGACGCTCCAGGGCCTCCGCGTGCAAGCCCTCGAAACGCTCCAGAAAGCCATCGGCCTCCGGCTCCTTGAGCAGCTGGTGCAGGCGCTGCTGGATGTCCTGCCAGTGCTCGAACTCGTTCTGCGGCAGCGGGCCGCGTTGCTGCTGGCCGCTGAAATCCGCCTGCACCTTGGCGATCTGGCCCAGGGTCAGGTTGTCCTGGTGCAGCAGCGCATTGGTCTTGTCGGTCATCTCGCGCCGGTAGGCCTCGGTCTCGTGGACCTGGGTGTAGGCGCCGCGAGCGAGCATCTCCTTCACCGCCTCGCTGCCCGGCAGCACGGCGCCGCTGGCGAACAGCAGCTTGCCGCTGGCGTCGCGCAGCGAGAAATTCAGGCGCTGGCCGGGGCGCAGCGCGTTGGGCGGGAGGCGTACGAGATCCACCAGAACATTCTCGGCAGGCTTGCCCATCGCTGAAGGGGGGGCTTTCTAGAATCCACGCCTGATTTCCGGGGCTTTTTCACCCCCAAGGCCTTTCTCCCATGCATCCCACCCCCCCGCTGCGCCTCTCCGGCCTGGAGCCGATGACGGTCGCACCCGGCTCGCTCTTCGTCAATGTCGGCGAGCGCACCAATGTCACCGGCTCCAAGGCCTTCGCCCGGCTGATCCTCAACGGCCAATACGAGGAGGCGCTGGCCGTCGCCCGTCAGCAGGTCGAGAACGGCGCCCAGGTCATCGACGTCAACATGGACGAGGCGATGCTGGATTCGAAGGCGGCGATGGTGCGCTTCCTGAACCTGATGGCCAGCGAACCCGATGTGGCGCGCGTGCCGGTGATGGTCGATTCCTCGAAGTGGGAAGTCATCGAGGCCGGTCTGCGCTGCCTGCAGGGCAAGGGCATCGTCAACTCGATCTCGCTGAAGGAGGGCGAGGCCGAATTCCTGCGCCAGGCCAGGCTGGTCAAGCGCTATGGCGCCGCCGCGGTGGTGATGGCCTTCGATGAAAAAGGTCAGGCCGACACCTTGCAGCGTCGCCAGGAGATCTGCCAGCGCGCCTACGACGCCTTGATGCGCATCGGCTTCCCGCCCGAGGACATCATCTTCGACCCGAACATCTTCGCGATCGCCACCGGCATCGAGGAGCATGCGAACTATGCGGTCGACTTCATCGAGGCGACGCGCTGGATCAAGGCCAATCTGCCGGGCGCCAAGGTGAGCGGCGGCGTGTCCAACGTCTCGTTCAGCTTCCGTGGCAACGAGCCGGTGCGCGAGGCCATCCACACCGTCTTCCTGTACCACGCGATCCAGGCCGGCATGGACATGGGCATCGTCAACGCCGGCATGGTCGGCGTCTACGACGAGATCCCGGCCGAGCTGCGCGAGCGTGTCGAGGACGTGGTGCTGAACCGCCGGCCGGATGCCACCGAGCGCCTGCTCGAAGTCGCCGACGCGGTGAAGGGCGCCGCCAAGGACGATTCGCAGCGCCTGGCCTGGCGTGCCGGCACGGTGAACGAGCGCCTGCAGCATGCGCTGGTCCACGGCATTACCGACTTCATCGTCGACGACACCGAGGAGGCCTGGCAGGCCATCAAGGCCCAGGGCGGTCGGCCGCTGCATGTGATCGAGGGGCCGCTGATGGCCGGCATGAATGTGGTCGGCGACCTGTTCGGCGCCGGCAAGATGTTCCTGCCCCAGGTGGTGAAGAGCGCACGGGTTATGAAGTCGGCCGTCGCCCATCTGATCCCCTACATCGAGGAAGAGAAGCAGCAGATGCAGGCCGCCGGCCAGGACGTGCGCGCCAAGGGCAAGATCGTCATCGCCACCGTGAAGGGCGATGTGCACGACATCGGCAAGAACATCGTCACCGTCGTCCTGCAATGCAACAACTACGAGGTCGTCAACATGGGCGTGATGGTGCCGGCCCATGAGATCCTGGCTCGCGCGAAGGCGGAAGGCGCCGACATCATCGGCCTGTCCGGCCTGATCACGCCCAGCCTCGAGGAGATGCAGCATGTCGCCGCCGAGATGCAGGCCGACCCGCATTTCCGCGACGCGCAGATCCCGCTGCTGATCGGCGGCGCGACGACCAGCCGCGTGCACACCGCGGTGAAGATCGCGCCGAAGTACGAGGGCCCCATCGTCTACGTGCCGGACGCGTCGCGCAGCGTCAGCGTCTGCTCGGAGCTGCTCAGCCCCGAGCGGCGCGGCGCCTATCTCGCCGAGATCCAGGCGGATTACCGAAAAGTCCGCGAGCTGCACGCGAACAAGAAGCAGACCCCGCTGGTCAGCCTGGAGCAGGCCCGCGCGAACAAGGAGAAGCTGGACTTCGACCGCCTGGTGACGCCGCGCTTCGTCGGCCGCCGGGTGCTGGAGAACTACCCGCTGCAAGAACTGGTCGGCTGCATCGACTGGGGCCCCTTCTTCCAGACCTGGGACCTGGCCGGCCCGTTCCCGGCCATCCTCGACGACGAGATCGTCGGCGAGCAGGCCAAGAAGGTCTACGCCGATGCGCAGGCCATGCTGGCGAAGATCGTCGCCGGTCGCTGGCTGCGCGCCGATGGCGTGTTCGCGCTCTACCCGGCGGCCCAGGTCAATGACGACGACATCGCGGTGTTTGACGCCGCCGGCCAGCAGCTGATGAGCTGGCATGGGCTGCGCGTGCAGAGCGAGCGACCGGTGGTCGACGGCGTGCGCCGGCCGAACCGCTGCCTGGCCGATTTCGTCGCGCCCATGCAGCTCGGCCATCCGCAGGACCACCTCGGTTTGTTCGCGGTCACCGTGCGCGGCGTGGAAAGCAAGGAGGCAGAGTTCATCGCCCAGCACGACGACTACAGCGCCATCATGCTCAAGGCCCTGGCCGATCGCCTCGCCGAGGCCTTTGCCGAGCGCCTGCACCAGCGCGTGCGCACCGAGTTCTGGGCCTATGCCGAGGGTGAGAACCTGACGAACGAGGAGCTGATCGCCGAGCGCTACCGCGGCATCCGCCCGGCCCCCGGCTACCCGGCCTGCCCGGACCACCTGGTCAAGAAGGACCTGCTGCGCGTGCTGCACGCCGAGAGCATCGGACTGACGCTGACCGAATCGATGGCCATGCACCCGGCGGCCTCGGTCAGCGGCTTCTACCTTGCGCACCCCGAGTCACGCTACTTCAACGTCGGCCGCATCGCCGACGACCAGCTGAAGGACTGGGCCCGGCGCTGCGGTCTCGATGAGGCGGCCGCTCGCCGCGCGCTCGCGCCACTGCTCGACTGATGCAACTCCACCTGCCCACGGTCCTGCTGTTCGCCGGTCTGCTGACCGCGGTCATCACCGTGGGCACCGGCCTGCTGGCCTGGCGCGATCGCCGTGCCTACCTCTGGCATTGGTCGGTGGCGCTGAGCTTGACCTTCGTCGGCATGCTGCTCTTCGGCCTGCGCGGCGCCGCGCCTGACCTGCTCACCGTGGTGATGGCGAACGTGCTGCTGCTCGGCAATCTGCTGTTCACGATCAGCGGCTACCAGCGCCTGTTCGGCCAGCCCACGCCCTGGCGGGCGATGGCCGTCCTGACCCTGCTGCAGCTGGCGACCTACGCCTGGTTCACCTATGTCGACAACGACTACCCGGTGCGCGTGCTGGTCTTCAACAGCACCTTGGCCGTGCTCTCGCTGGCCAGCGGTCTGCTGCTCTGGCAGCAGCGCCGCCGCCTCGGCTGGGCGGTGCTGGCGCTGCCGGTCGGCGCCCATGGGCTGCAGGTGGGGCTCGGCCTGCTGCGCATTGCGCTGACCGTCAACGACCCGGTCAGCGGCGGCTTGAGCCTGCAGGCCGCCAGCCAGGCCCATGTCATCGCCATCATGCTGAACAGCTTCGCGGCCATGGCCCTGGCCTTTGGTTTCCTGGCCCTGCATGCCGGCCATCTGCTCGAAGAGCTGGACCAGCAGGCGTCGACCGACCCGCTGACCGGCCTGGCCAACCGCCGCGGCTTCGAGCCGGCGCTGCAACTGGAGTGGCAGCGCCACCGCCGCCTGGGCACGCCGCTCGCGCTGCTGGTCATCGACATCGACCATTTCAAGCAGATCAACGACACCCATGGCCATGCCGCCGGCGACGCGGCCCTGCGCCATCTCGGCCAGGTGCTGCGCCAGCATCTGCGGCCCTATGACCTGTCGGCCCGGCTCGGCGGCGAGGAGTTCTGCGTCGTGCAAAGCGGCGTCAGCCCCGAGGAAGCCAGGCAGAGCGCCGAACGCCTGCGCGGCGCCGACCTCTGCTTTGGTCGCGACGCGCTGGGCGCACCGATGCGCATGACGATCTCGGTCGGCCTGGCCCAGGCGCGCGCCGACGACCAGGATCCCAAGCAGCTGCTGGCCCGCGCCGATGCGGCGCTCTATCTCGCCAAGGCCGAGGGCCGCGACCGCGTCGTCAAGGCCTGAACCCATGTACATCCCCAAACACTTCGAGGCGCCGTCGACCGAGGCCGTCGCGGCGCTGCTGCGCAGCCACCCGCTGGCCCAGGTCTGCTGGCAGGACTCGGACGGCAGCCTGCAGGCCACGCCCCTGCCCTGGCTGCTGGTCGACGGCGAGCCGCGGCGCCTGCAGGCCCATCTGCCGCGTGCCAATCCCTTGGTCGCCCGGCTGGCTGCCGGCCCGCAGCCCTTGCTGGTCAGCTTCCAGGGCCCGTCCGCCTACATTTCGCCGAACTGGTACCCGAGCAAGGCGGAGACGGAGCGCATGGTGCCGACCTGGAATTACGCGACCGTCGTCGTCCATGGTCGCGCGAGCCTGCACGAGGATCCGGCCTGGGTGCTGGCGCAGATCGAGGCGCTGACCGCCCAGCAGGAGGCCACGCAGACCAAACCCTGGCGGGTGGCCGACGCCGCCCCTGGCTTCGTCCCCCAGCTGCTGCGCGTGCTGGTTGGCGTCGAGCTCGTCGTCGAGCGCCTGGAGGCCAAGTTCAAGCTGGGCCAGAACCGCAGCGAGCGCGACCTGGCCGGCGTTGCCGCCGGCCTGCAGGCGGCCGGCGACCCGGCCAGCCTGGCCCTGCTGGCGCTGATGGCCCGATGAGCAACCGGCGCTACATCCTGCTGGCGGGGCTCGCCTACCTGGGCTTCGGTGTCGCCTGGATCCTGCTGTCGGACGCACTGCTGGCGCGCCTGCTCGACCCGGCGCTGATGCAGCGCATCGGCTCGACCAAGGGCCTGTTCTTCGTGCTGCTGACCACCGCCTACTGGACCCTGGTGCTGCAGCACGCGCCGTTGCCCGAGGCCAGCGGTCAGCGCAGCCGCCTGCTGTCGACGCCGGTGGCGGTGCTGATCGCGCTGCTGCTGCCGCTGGGCGCGCTCTTGATGCGCCAGCAGTTCGTGCCCCTGGTCGGCGAGCAGCCGATGCTGCTCCTGATGATGCTGCCGATCACGCTGACCGCGCTGCTCGGCGGCGTCGGTCCGGGCCTGCTGGCCACCGCGGTCTCGCTGCTCGGTGCCTTGCTGCTGCGCGCCGACCTCAGTGGCTGGGCGCCGCCGCTATCGCCCTTCGACCGCCTGAACGCGGTGCTGCTGCTCAGCAACGGCATGCTGGTCAGCCTGCTCAGCGACGGCCTGCGCCGCGCGCTGCTGCGCCAGCGCCAGAGCCTGGATGCGCTGGCCGAACGCGAGCAGCAACTGCGCCGCGTGCTCGAGGGCTCCGAGCAGGGTTACTGGGACTGGGACCTGCCGACCGGCCGGCTGCAGGTCAGCGACAACCTGCAGTCCCTGCTCGGCGGTGCGCCGCTGCCCACGCAGGCGGCGGACTGGGCGACGCTGCTGCACGCCGAGGACCTGCCGCTGCTGCGTGCGCTGATCGACAGCGGGCAGACGCAAGCCGCGGGCGCCCAGCAGATCGAGCTGCGCGTGCGTGCCGCCCCGCAGGGCTGGAAGCGCCTGCTGCTGCGCGGTGGTGTCGTCGCGCATGACGAGCAGGGCAGGCCGCGCCTGGTCAGCGGCACCTTCAGCGACGTCAGCGAGCGCCGCGAGCTGGAGCTGGCCTTGCACGAGGCGCAGCTGGTCTTCGACCGCAGCGACGAGGGCATCATGGTCGTCGACGCATTGATGCGCATCACCCGCGTCAACCCGGCCTTCTGCGCGATCACCGGCTATGCCGCCCATGAGGTGCTGGGCCAGACGCCACGCCTGCTCGCCTCCGGCCGGCACGAGCGCGGTTTCTACGAGGCGATGTGGCAGTCGCTGGTGCACAAGGGCCGTTGGCGAGGCGAGATCTGGAACCGGCGCAAGAACGGCGAGATCTACGCCGAGATGCTGTCGATCAACGCGGTGCGCGACGCGCAGAGCGGCGCGGTGCAGCATTACGTCGCGGTGTTCACCGACATCAGCCTGCTCAAGCAGCATGCCGACGAGATGCAGCGCCTGCTGCACTACGACCCGCTGACCGGCGTGCCGAACCGTCGCCTGCTCACCGACCGCCTGCAGCAGGGCATTGCCCGCGCGCGGCGCAGCGGCCGCTCGCTGGCCGTCTGCCTGCTTGATCTGGACGGCTTCCGCCATGTCAACGAGCGCCATGGCGAGGCGGTCGGCAACCGCCTGCTGATCGAGGTCGCCAAGCAGCTGCGCCAGGTGCTGCGCGCCGATGACACCCTGGCCCGTCTGGGCGGCGACGAGTTCGTGCTGCTGCTCACCGAACTCGCCGGGGTCGACGAGGCCACGCAGCTGCTGGACCGCGTGCTCGCCGGCCTCGCGCAGCCGGTCGAGGTCGACGGCCAGGCGCTGCAGATCGGCGCCAGCATCGGCGTCAGCCTGTTCCCCGAGGACCCGGGCGACGCCGACGCGCTGCTGCGCCACGCCGACCAGGCCATGGTGCTGGCCAAGGAATCGGGCCGCCAGCGCTACCAGCTCTTCGACCCGGCGGCCGAGCGCCGCGCGCAGGCGCATCGCGAGCTGCTCGAGCGATTGCGCGAGGCGCTGCGCAACCGGGAGTTCCGCCTGCACTACCAGCCCAAGATTCGCCTGGCCGACGGCAGCCTGAGCGGCGTCGAGGCGCTGATCCGCTGGCAGGACCCGCAACGCGGCACGGTAGCCCCGGGGCAGTTCCTGCCGCAGATCGCCGGCAGCTCCTTCGAGCACGAGCTCGGCGACTGGGTGCTGGACGAGGCCTGGCGCCAGGCCGAGGCCTGGCGGGCGCAGGGACTGCAGCTGGAGGTCGGCATCAACATCAGCGCCCACCAGCTGCTCGCCGACGGCTTTGCCGACGGCCTGGCCGCACGCATCGCCCGCCACCCGCAGCTGCCGCCGGCCAGCATCGAGCTGGAGGTGCTGGAGTCGGCCGCCATCCACGACCTTGAGCAGGCGATCGGCGTGATGGCGCAATGCCGGGGCTTGGGCCTGCGCTTTGCGCTCGACGATTTCGGCACCGGTTACTCGTCGCTGACCTATCTGCGCCGGCTGCCGGTCGACACGCTGAAGATCGACCAGAGCTTCGTCTTCCACATGCTGGATAGCGACGACGACCGCGGCATCGTCGCCGGCGTGATCGGGCTGGCGCGCGGCTTTGGCCTGCAGGTCGTCGCCGAGGGCGTGGAGAGCCTGGCCCATGCGCAGGCGCTGCGCGCGCTGGGCTGCGAGGCGGCGCAGGGCTATGGCATCGCGCGGCCGATGGCTGCCGCGGCCTTGTCTGGCTGGCAGGACGGCTGGCGCGGGCTGCCGGACTGAGCCTCAGTCGCTGCTCGGAACCCGCTTGCGCCCTTCGTGTTCGGCCTGCTGGTCGCGCACATTGGCGGCGCCCAGGCCCTTGAAATAGGCCCAGGCGCCGTAGCGCTGGGCGAGCCGGGCCAGCGCCCGCTCGCTGTCGCTGCCGGCATCGCGCACCGCGCGGTCCAGCTCGGCCAGGTAATCGGCGAAATCCTGCAGGTCCTGGGCCGAGGCGACGCCGCCATGGCCGGGCACATAGCGGGTCGCCGGGCCGCCTTCACCCGCCAGCATCGCCAGGCTGCTGCGCCAGAGCAGCGGCCGCGCGTCGATCAGGTTGGGAATCGCCGCGCGCCAGAGCAGATCGCCCATGAAGAGCACATCGGCATCGGAGACGCCGACCACGGTGTCGCCGCCGGTGTGGCCGAGCACATGGCGCAGCAGCAGGCGGCGGCCGCCGCCCAGGTGCAGGCTCATGCGGTCCTCGAAGCCCAGCTGCGGCAGCGGCAGCGCCTCGATCTGCGCGCGCAGCTCAGGCGTCAGCCGTTCGCCCATCAGGCGCAGGTTCTCGGCGCGCAGCCAACCGGCGACGCGGCGCTGCGCAACGATCAGCGCGCCGGCCTCGGCGAACACCGCGTTGCCGGCCACATGGTCGATGTGGTGGTGGGTGTTGATCACATAGCGGATCGGCAGCTGGGTGCGCGCGCGGATCGCGGCGAGCAGCGCGCGCGCCGCGCTCTCGCGGTAGAAGCTGTCGATCACCGCGACGCTTTCGGTGCCGATCACGAAGCCGGCATTGGCGCCGGCCTTGCCCTCGCGGTCGATGGCGGCGAACACGCCGGGCGCCAGCTCCTGCAGCGTGAACTCGGTCGCCTCCTGCGCACGCGCCTGGGCGAAGCACAGCAGAGCCAGCAAGAGCAGCACACGTAGCATCAATCGCCTCCTTGCAGGCCGCGCACCCGGCGCCGCGCGGCGCGCGCCATCGGCAGCCAGTCCAGCCGCGCCCAGCGCCGCCACATCAGCAGGCCGCGCAGCCATTCGTCGGCAATGTAGGCCAGCCAGACGCCGATCAGGCCCAGGCCCAGCTGCAGGCCGAGCAACCAGCTGCCGCCGGCCAGCACGACCAGCATGGACACCGAGCCGACGGCGACCGGGTAGCGGGCGTCGCCGGCGGCGCGCAGCGCGTTGATGACGACCAGGTTGAAGGTGCGGCCCGGCTCCAGCAGCACGGTCAGCCAGAGCAGGGTCAGACCGGTGGCGGTGACGGCGGTGTCGCGGGTGAAGGCGGCGAGGATCCAGGGCCCGGCCAGCGCCGCCGCGCTGGCGACCCCCACGCTGGTCAGCAGGCCCAGCTTCAGCGAGCGGCGCAGCAATCGGTTCGCCTCGCGCAGCCGCCCGGCGCCGACCAGGTGGCCGATCAGGATCTCCATCGACAGACCGATCGCCAGGCCGGCGAGCAGCACGAAGTGCATGACCTGGCTGACGTAGGCATGCGCCGCGAGCGCCGCCGTGCCCAGCTGCGCGGTGACCGCCAGGCTGACCGTGAAGGCCAGCCGCCAGGCGATGTTCTCGGCGGCGCCGGGCAGCCCGATGTGCAGCATCGCCGCGACCTCGGCGCGGCGCCACTGCCACCAGTCGGCCGCCACCGGATGCAGGCCCAGCCGCCATTGCCACAGCAGCACATGCAGCGCCAGCGTGAGCAGCCGGCTGGCGATCACCGCCCAGGCAAAGCCGATCAGGCCATGGCTCGGCATCAGCAGCAGCGCGAGCAGCAGCTGCAGCGTGTTCTGCGCCACCAGCACCATCAGCGAATCGCGGGCTCTGAGGTGGGCGCGCATCACCGAGCCCATGCTGGCGTTCCAGGCGTCGAGCAGCAGGGCCGGCGCCAGCCATTGCAGGAAAGGCACGCCCAGCGGCAGCAGCTCGGCCGGGGCCTGCAGCAGGCGCAGCAGCGACTCGGCGCCAGTCAGCGCGAGCAGCGCGCAGGCTGCGCCTATCCAGCTGCTTGCGCCCAGCGCCGCGCGGGCCAGGCGGTCGGCGCTGTCGCGCCGGCCGCTGCCCAGGGCCTGGGTGATGACCACGCCGATGCCGGCGCCGATGATGCGAAAGACGATGAACAGCGTGGCGCTGAGCTGATTGCTCAGCGCGAAGGCGCTGGCCGTGGCATCGCTGACGCGGGCCGCCAGCGCGGTGGCCACCAGGCCGACCGCCATGCCGAGCGCGAGTTCAAGGAACAGCGGCCAGAGCAGCGGCCAGAGCTTGGGGGTCGGAGGGGCGGCGCGCATGGGCGGCGGATTCTCCGCCTGGCGCCGCGTCAGGACAGCGCTTTCAGAGCACGAAGTCGTAATCGATGATCAGCGGCGCGTGGTCGCTGAAGCGCGGCTCCAGGTGGATCTTTTCCTTCTTCGCCGTCGCCGCCAGACCCGGCGTGGCGATCTGGTAGTCCAGCCGCCAGCCGACGTTCTTCGCCCAGGCCTGGCCGCGCTGGCTCCACCAGGTGTATTGCTCGGCCTTGTCGTTGAGCGTGCGGAACACGTCGACCAGGCCGGTCTGGCCGAACAACTCGTCCAGCCAGGCCCGCTCCTCGGGCAGGAAGCCGCTGTTCTTCTGGTTGCCCTTCCAGTTCTTCAGGTCGATTTCCTTGTGCGCGATGTTCACGTCGCCGACCAGGATGAACTCGCGCTCGGCCTTCAGCTGGCGCAGATGCGGCGCCATCTCGGCCAGGAAGCGGAACTTCGCCTCCTGGCGCTCCGGGCCGCTGGAGCCGCTCGGGAAGTAGCAGGAGATCAGGCTGAGCTTGCGGCCCGGCTTGTCGTAGCGGGTTTCCACCCAGCGCCCCTCGGCGTCGAACTCGGTGCTGCCAAAGCCGATCAGCACGTCGCTGGGCTCCTCATGCCGGTAGACGCCGACGCCGGAATAGCCCTTCTTCTGCGCGTAATGGAAGTGGCCCTTCAGCCGTCCGCAGTGGTCGAGCAGGCCGTCGACCGCGTCGGCCTGGGCCTTGAGTTCCTGCACGCCCACGATGTCGGCCTTCTGGGTCTTCAACCAGTCGAAGAAGCCCTTGGAGGCGGCGGAGCGGATGCCGTTGAGGTTGGCGGTGATCAGGCGCATGGCGGGGCGGGAGGACGAGGGCGGCGCAGTATGCAGTCGGTGGCGCCGATGCGACGGCGCAACAGTCCGCCGCTCAATCTGTCATGTCGCCGACACAGAGCCCCCAACTTTGACGCGCAGGCCCCAGGCCGTGGCTAGCATCCGGGGCAACCCTAGGTCGCCCCTCGTCCTCATTCCCCACCGGAGCCCCGCATGACGCCTCGTTTGTCCCTGCTCGCCCTATCGCTCGCCACCGCCCTGCCGGCCTTCGCTCAGGAGGTCGACGCGGAGGCCAAGGACAAGACCAAGCTGGACACCGTGGTGGTGACCACCGAGCGCCGCGTCGAGCGCATCCAGGATGTCCCCAACGCCGTCTCGCAGATCAGCGGCGACAAGCTCGACGTGCTGGCCTCCGGCGGTCAGGACGTTCGCTTCCTGTCCGGCCGCACGCCCAGCCTGAACATCGAATCGAGCTTCGGCCGCGCCTACCCGCGCTTCTACATCCGTGGCTATGGCAACACCGACTTCCGCCTCAACGCCTCGCAGCCGGTCTCCGTGGTCTATGACGACGTGGTCCAGGAGAACCCGATCCTCAAGGGCTTCCCGGTCTTCGATCTGAAGGCGGTCGAAGTCATCGCCGGCCCGCAGGGCACCCTGTTCGGCCGCAACACCCCGGCCGGCGTCGTCAAGTTCGACTCGGTGCGCCCCGGCAAGTCCCAGGACGGTTACGCCAGCGTCAGCGTCGGTCGCTATGGCTCGGTCAATCTGGAAGGGGCTTTCAACCTGCCGCTTGGCGGCGATTGGGCGGCGCGCGTCTCGGCCTTGCACCAGCGCCGCGACGACTGGGTGAAGAACACCTATGCCAACGCGAAGACCAAGGAAACCGAGGGCTACCGCGACACCGCGCTGCGCCTGCAGGCCCTGTACGAGCCGCACAAGCAGTTCAGCGCGCTGTTCAATGTGCATCACCGCGACCTCGACGGCAGCCCGCGGCTGTTCCGCGCCAACATCATCCAGCCGGGCACCAACAACCTGGTCGCCGGCTTCCGTCCCGACCGCGTCGCTTTCGACGGCGTCAACGAGCAGACGCTGACGCAGACCGGCGGCAGCGCGCGCCTGAAGTGGGCCCTGGACGGCTTTGACCTCTACTCGGTGACCGGCTACGAGTCGGTCGAGCCGTTCTCGCGTGGCGACATCGACGGCGGCTTCGGCGCCAGCTTCCTGCCGGAGATGGGCCCGGGCTTCATCCCCTTCCCGGTCGAGACCAGCGACGCGCTGCGCGATCACCGCCAGCTGACCCAGGAGTTCCGCCTGGAAAGCAAGACGCGCGATGGCTTCCGCTGGCAGGCCGGCGTCTACTTCTTCGACGAGCAGTACGTGGTCGAGGCCAAGGACTGGCTGACGCCGCTGACCACCAGCACCCGCCAGGACAACCGCGCCTATGCGGTGTTCGGCAACTTCAACCAGGACCTCGGCGACGGCTGGCAGCTGCGCGGCGGCCTGCGCTACACGCAGGACAAAAAGGACCTGTCGACGACGACCAGCGACCCGGCGCGTCTGCAGGCCTTCAACGGCGTGACCGCCAAGACCGACGACAGCAAGTGGAACTGGGACGCCTCGCTGTCCTACAAGCTGGACCGCAACACCACCTTCTACGGCCGCCTGGCCACCGGCTTCCGGGCCTCGTCGATCCAGCCGGCAGCCGAGTTCAACCCGCTCAGCCAGGCCAAGCCCGAGGACATCCGCTCCTTCGAGCTGGGCCTGAAGAGCGAGTTCTGGCAGCGCAAGGCGCGGCTGTCGACCGCCGTCTTCGACTACCAGGTGAAGAACCAGCAGCTGACCGCGGTCGGTGGCGGCAACAACGCCAACCGCCTGATCAATGCCAAGAAGACCGAGGGCCGCGGCATCGAGTTCAACCTCGAGCTGCTGCCGGTGCCCGAGCTGCTGATCACGCTGGCGGGCTCCTACAACGACGTCAAGTTCAAGGACCCGAATCTGCAGGTCGACGCCTGCGGCAACGGCTGCACCTTGCGCGACCGCATCACCGTGCCCGCCGACCCGGCCAACTTCAAGTTCGCGCCGACCGTCGACATCAACGGCAACCAGCTGCCGCAGGCACCCAAGACCACGCTGGCCCTCACCGCGCGCTACAGCTGGGCGGTCGGCGACGGCAACGAGCTTTACGTCTACACCGACTGGGCCTACCGCTCGAAGGTCGGCTTCTTCCTCTACGACTCGGTGGAGTTCACCGGCAAGAGCCTGACCGAGGGCGGCCTGCGTGTCGGCTACATCTTTGGTGACGGTCGCTACGAGGCGGCGGTCTTCGGCCGCAACATCACCAACCAGATCCGCACCACCGGCGGCATCGACTTCAACAACCTGACCGGCTTCATCAACGACCCGCGGACTGTCGGTATCAGCTTCAAGGCCTTGTTCTAAGCCGAGAAGTCCTCACGACCCGGCCGGGTTTGTCCGGCCCTGCCAACGCCGCGCGCCCGCGCGGCGTTGTACGTTCTGCTTCCTAGAATCCGCCGCCATGTCCAGCCCTCGCAGCGCCCACGACTTCATCGCCTTTGCCGTGCAGGCCGGGGTGTTGCGCTTCGGTGAGTTCAAGACCAAGGCCGGGCGCTTGAGCCCGTACTTCTTCAACGCCGGCCTGTTCGATGACGGCGCCAAGCTGGATCGCCTGGCCTCGGCCTACGCGACGCGCCTGCTGCCCCATGTCGGCGACTTCGACCTGATCTTCGGCCCGGCCTACAAGGGCATCACCCTGGCCGCCGCGGTGGCGATGGCGCTGGCCCGCGCGGGCCACAACAAGCCCTATGCCTACAACCGCAAGGAGGCCAAGGACCATGGCGAGGGCGGCGTGCTGGTCGGCGCACCCTTGGCCGGCCGGCGCGTGCTGATCATCGACGACGTGATCAGCGCCGGCACCTCGGTGCGCGAGAGCATCCAGATGATCCGCGCCGCCGGCGGCGAGCCGGTGGCGGTGGCGATTGCGCTGGACCGGCAGGAAAAGGGCGTGGCGGGCGGTGTCGACCTGCCCGAATCCGCCGTGCAGCAGGTGCAGCGCGAACAAGGCCTGGCGGTGCATGCGATTGCCACCCTGGCCGACCTGCTCGACTACGTGCGCGACGAACCGGCGGCCCAGCAGCACGCGGCCGCGGTGCGTGCCTACCGCGAGCGCTACGGCGTCGACGCCTGATGCGCACGCTGGCCGCCATCGCCCTGGGCCTGCTGGCCTCGTCGGCCATGGCCCAGCCTGCGCAGCAGCCCGGGCCGCGCATCTACAGCTGCACCTTGCCCGACGGCCGCAAGCTGACCTCGGATCGCCCGATCCCCGAATGCCTGACGCGGGAGCAGCAGTTGCACCGGCGCGATGGCTCGGTGCGCGGCACGGTGCCACCGGCGATGTCGATCGAGGAGCGCACCGCCGCCGAGGTGCGCGCCCGCGAGGAGGCGGCCAAGCGCGCCGCGATCGCCGACGCGACGCGCCATGACCGCAACCTGCTGGCCCGTTACCCGCGCCAGGAGCGCCATGATTCGGCGCGCCAGGAGGCGCTGGACGACATCGTCAAGGCCACGGCGGTCAGCGAGCGCCGGCTGCAGGAGCTGGCCAAGGAGCGCAAGGCGCTCGACGACGAGGCGGAGTTCTACAAAGGTCGCCAACTGCCGGCCAAGCTCAAGCAGTTGATCGACGCCAACGACGCGGCTGTCGAGGCACAGCGCCACATCATCGGCCAGCAGGGCGCTGAGATCGCCCGCGTGAACCGTCGCTACGACCTCGAACTGGCGCGGCTGAGGAAGCTCTGGGGCGGCGCCGCCCCGGGTTCGCTGGGGCCGGCGCCGACCGCCCGGGACCTGGAGGCGCCGGCGCCGACGACGCTCAAGCCAGAAGCTTCCTCTTCAGCAACTCGTTGACCAGGCCCGGATTGGCCTTGCCCTTGGTCGCCTTCATGGCCTGACCGACGAGGGCGTTGAACGCCTTGTCCTTGCCGGCGCGGAACTCCTCGACCGACTTGGTGTTGGCGGCCAGCACCTCGTCCAGGATGCGCTCCAGCTCGCCGGTGTCGCTCATCTGCTTGAGGCCCTTGGCCTCGATGACGGCGTCGACGTCGCTCGACTCACCCGACCACAGCGCGTCGAAGACCTGGCGGGCGGCGTTGTTGCTGATCGTGCCGTCCTGGATGCGTTGGATCAGGCCGGCCAGCAGCGCCGGGCCAACCGGTGCCTGGGCGATGTCTTTCTCTTCGGCGTTCAGGCGCCGCGAGATCTCGCCCATCAGCCAGTTGGCGACCAGCTTGGGTGCCTTGCAGGCATCGCGCGCCGCCTCGTAGTAGCGGGCCACGGCCAGGCTGGCGGTCATCATCTGCGCGTCGTAGGCGGGCAGGCCGTCGACGTTCTCGAAGCGCGCCGCCATCACCGCCGGCAGCTCAGGCAGTTCGCTGCGCACGCGCTCGACCCAGTCGGCGCCGATCATCAGCGGCGGCAGATCGGGGTCGGGGAAGTAGCGGTAGTCGGCCGCGTCCTCCTTGCTGCGCATCGCGCGGGTCTCGCCGGTGTCGGGGTTGAACAGCACGGTGGCCTGCTGCACCTGGCCGCCGTCCTCGATCAGGTCGATCTGGTAATTCACCTCGTAGTTCACCGCCTGGATCAGGAACTTGAAGCTGTTCAGGTTCTTGATCTCGCGCCGCGTGCCGAAGGGCTGGCCCGGCTTGCGCACGCTGACGTTGACGTCGCAGCGGAACGAGCCCTCCTGCATGTTGCCGTCGCAGATGCCCAGCCACATCACCAGTGCATGCAGGGTCTTGGCGTACTCGCAGGCCTCCTCGGCGCTGCGCAGCTCGGGCTCGGAGACGATCTCCAGCAGCGGTGTTCCCGCCCGGTTCAGGTCGATGCCGCTCTGGCCGTGGAAGTCCTCGTGCAGGCTCTTGCCGGCGTCCTCTTCCAGATGGGCGCGGGTCAGGTTGACGGTCTTCTTGCGGTCGCCGACATAGAACGAGATCTGCCCGCCCTGCACGACCGGGATCTCGTACTGGCTGATCTGGTAGCCCTTGGGCAGGTCGGGGTAGAAGTAGTTCTTGCGCGCGAAGATCGACAGCGGCGCGACATGGGCGCCGACCGCCAGACCGAAGCGGATCGCGCGCTCGACGGCGCCGCGGTTGAGCACCGGCAGGGTGCCGGGCAGCGCCAGGTCCACGGCCGAGGCCTGGGTGTTGGGTGCGGCGCCGAAGGCGGTCGAGCTGCCGCTGAAGATCTTGCTCTGCGTCGAGAGCTGCACATGGTTCTCGAGGCCGATCACGACCTCGTAGCCGCGGACGAGTTGCGCCGTCATGTCAAACACCCTGCGGGCTGGCCTGGTGCCAGCTCGTTGCCAGTTGCAGGGCGTGCGCGGTGTGCAGCAGCCGCCCTTCGTCGAAGTAATTGCCGAGCAGCTGCAGGCCGACCGGCATGCCGTTCGCGCCCAGGCCCACCGGCACGCTCATGCCGGGCAGGCCGGCCAGCGAACCCGGCAGCGTGAAGATGTCGGCCAGGTAGGCCTTGACCGGGTCATCGCCCTGCTCGCCGATCTTCCAGGCCACCGAGGGCGCGACCGGTCCGGCGATCAGATCGCATTGCTGGAACGCGGCCTGGAAGTCGTCGGCAATCATGCGGCGCAGCTTCTGCGCCTGCAGGTAGTAGGCGTCGTAATAGCCATGGCTCAGCACATAGGTGCCGATCAGGATGCGGCGCTGCACCTCGGGCCCGAAGGCCTCGGTGCGCGTGCGCTGGTAGAGGTCCAGCAGGTCTTTGGGATCGTCGCAGCGATGGCCGTAGCGCACGCCGTCAAAGCGGCTCAGATTGCTGCTCGCCTCGGCCGGCGCGATCAGGTAGTAGACCGGGATCGCCAGCTCGGTGCGCGGCAGGCTGACCTTGACGAGCGTGGCGCCGAGCGACTCCAAGGCCTTCAGGCCCTGCTGCACGGCGCTGTTCACATCGGCGTCCAGCGCGGCCGGGAAGAACTCCTCGGGCAGGCCGATGCGCAGACCCTTCAGGGGCTGGCTGCCGTCCTGCCGGCGCATCTGCGCGAGCCAGTCGGGCACCGGCTGCTGCAGCGAGGTCGCGTCGCGCTCGTCGAAGCCGGCCATGGCCTGCAGCAAGAGCGCGCAGTCCTCGGCGGAGCGGGCCATCGGGCCGGCCTGGTCCAGCGACGACGCGAAGGCGATCATCCCGTAGCGCGAGCAGCGCCCATAGGTCGGCTTGATGCCGGTGATGCCGGTGAAGGAGGCGGGCTGGCGGATCGATCCCCCCGTGTCGGTGCCGGTGGCGGCGGGCAGCAGGCGTGCCGCCACCGCCGCGGCCGAACCGCCCGAGGAGCCGCCCGGCACGCGCGAACGGTCCCAGGGATTGAGCACCTTGCCGTAGGCGCTGTTCTCGTTGGCCGAGCCCATCGCGAACTCGTCGCAGTTCAGCTTGCCCAGGCTCACGGTGCCGGCGGCGCGCAGGCGCGCCACCACCGTGGCGTCGAAGGGGCTGCGATAGCCCTCCAGGATCTTGCTGCCGGCCGTGGTCGGCTGATCCGTGGTGACGAAGATGTCCTTGTGCGCCAGCGGCACGCCGAGCAGCGGTGCGCTCTCACCGGCAGCGCGGCGCGCGTCGGCGGCGTCGGCTGCGGCGCGGGCGCCATCGGCGTCGAGGTGCAGGAAGGCGCCATAGCCGTCCTCACGGGCCAGCAGGCCATCGACCCACTCGCGGCTGGAGAGCTTCTTTTCGTGCAGCAGCGCCAGACCGTCGGCGACGCCCAGTTGATGGACTGCACTCATTCGATCACCTTAGGCACCAGGAACAGACCGTCCTCGACGGCCGGCGCAGAGCGTTGGTTCAGCTCGCGCTGATTGCTCTCGGTGACCGCGTCGTCGCGCAGGCGCAGGGCGACTTCCTGCACCGCGGACAGGGGGGTGTACAGCGGCTGCACGCCACGCGTGTCGACGGCGCGCATGGCTTCGACATGCTCGAAGAAGCCGTTCAGTTGCGTCAGCAGCGTCGCCTGCTGCTCGGGCGATGGGGCCAGTCGCGCCAGCTTGGCGAGACGGCCCACGTCATCAAGGGTGAGGGCCATGGGGGTAAACCTAGGGCGGCCAAAAAAGGCCAATGGCGTGAAGACCTTAGAGGAGTTTTCCTACGGTCTGTCACAAGGCGGTCAGGTATTATCTCTGCCCGCTTTTTGAGCAAGGCCGCCTGGGCGAATCCCAGGCGGCCTTGTCGCATTCACACGCTGCGTTCGCATTGAAATGCGGACGGGCCAACCGGTCTCGCTGCCCCACCATGTTCGGTTCCTTCCGCCGCTATTTCTCCACCGACCTCGCCATCGACCTCGGCACCGCCAACACGCTGATCTACGTGCGCGACAAGGGCATCGTGCTCGACGAGCCCTCGGTCGTCGCCATCCGCCACGAAGGCGGCACGAATGGCAAGAAGACCATCCAGGCGGTCGGCAAGGAAGCCAAGGCCATGCTCGGCAAGGTGCCGGGCAATATCGAGGCGATCCGCCCGATGAAGGACGGCGTGATCGCCGACTTCGTGATCACCGAGCAGATGATCAAGCAGTTCATCCGCATGGTGCACCCGCAGTCGATGATGCGCCCCAGCCCCTGCATCATCATCTGCGTGCCCTGCGGCTCGACCCAGGTCGAGCGCCGCGCGATCCGCGACGCCGCGCTCGGCGCCGGCGCCTCGCGCGTCGAGCTGATCGAGGAACCGATGGCGGCGGCGATCGGCGCCGGCCTGCCGGTCTCCGAGGCCGCCGGTTCGATGGTCATCGACATCGGCGGTGGCACCACCGAAGTCGGCGTCGTGAGCCTCGGCGGCATGGTCTACAAGGGCAGCGTGCGCGTCGGCGGCGACAAGTTCGACGAGGCCATCATCAACTACATCCGCCGCAACTACGGCATGCTGATCGGCGAGCCGACGGCCGAGGCGATCAAGAAGCAGATCGGCTCCGCCTTCCCGGGCAGCGAGGTGCGCGAGATGGAGGTCAAGGGCCGCAACCTCAGCGAGGGCGTGCCGCGCAGCTTCACGATCTCGAGCAACGAGATCCTCGAAGCGCTGACCGACCCCCTGAACCAGATCGTCTCGGCGGTGAAGAACGCGCTCGAGCAGACGCCGCCGGAGCTGGGCGCCGACATCGCCGACCGCGGCATGATGCTGACCGGTGGCGGCGCGCTGCTCCGTGATCTGGATCGTCTGCTGCGCGAGGAGACCGGTCTGCCGGTGCTGGTCGCCGAGGACCCGCTGACCTGCGTGGTGCGCGGCTGCGGCATGGCGCTCGATCACCTCGATCGCACCGGTTCCATCTTCACCTCCGACTAATCTGACGAGGAGAGAGCTGTGGCCCTAGCCACGCTCGACCGCCGCCCGCCCTCGCTGTTCCGCCAGGGCCCGACCGCGCTGAGCAAGCTGGCCGTGTGCGCCGCCGCGGCCATTGCGCTGATGGTGGCCGACACCCGCTTTGCGCTGACGCCGCCGCTGCGCTCGGCCCTCGCCACGGTGATCGCGCCGCTGCAGCGCCTGCTGCTGGCGCCGGTGGACAGCTGGGAGCAGCTGAGCGATCGACTGCGCGGCGCCGAGGCGGCGATGGCTGCCGAGGCCCAGGCGCGGCAACAGCTCAGCCAGCAGGCCCTGGTGCTGGCCCGCACCTTGACGCTGAAGCAGGAGAACGAGGAGCTGCGCAAGCTGCTCGGCCTGCGCGACAGCCTGCCGGTCAGCACGGTGGCCGCCCAGGTGCTGTACGAGCAGCGCGACCTGTACTCGCGGCGCGTGGTCATCGACCGCGGCCGTGCCGACGGCCTGGCGCCGGGCGCGCCGGTGATCGACGAACGCGGCGTGCTCGGCCAGCTGCAGCGCGTGCATGGCAGCTCCAGCGAACTGACCCTGCTCAGCGACCGCGAGTCCAGCATCCCGGTCGTCAACGAGCGCACCAAGGCCATGCACGTCGCCTACGGCGGGCAGCGGCCCTGGGGGCTGGAGCTGCGCTTCGTGGCGGCGAATGCCGACATCCAGGTCGGCGATGTGCTGCGCACCTCGGGCCTCGACGGCGTTTACCCGCCAGGACTGCCGGTGGCGCGGGTGGCCGAGGTCGACCGCCGGGCGCAGACCAGTTTCGCCCGCGTGGCTGCCCAGCCCTATGCGCTGGCCGACCGTGCGCGGCAGGTGTTGGTGCTCCAGCCGGTGGAGCTGATCGAGGCGGCAAAGGCCGAACAGACCAGGGGGGGCGCGCCATGATCATGCCGCGTGGCCACCAGCGCCTGCTGCTGCCGGCCAAGCCCTGGTTCATCGCGCTGACGCTGCTGCTGGCGCTGTTCATCGACATGCTGCCGGTCGGGCCGCTGGCGGCCATGCCCTCGGTGCTGGCGGTGGTGCTGGTGTTCTGGAACGTGCACCAGAGCCAGCGCATCGGCGTCGGCTGGGCCTTCCTGCTTGGGCTGATCGTCGACGTCAGCCATGGCGCGGTGCTCGGCCAGCACGCGCTGGCCTACAGCTGCCTGGCGTTTGCCGCGGTCAGTCTGCACCGCCGCCTGCTCTGGTTCGGTGTCGTCGAGCAGATGCTGCATGTGCTGCCGATGTTCCTGCTGGCCCATCTGCTGCAACTGGCCGCGCGCCTGGCCGTGGGCGGCATGCCGCCGGGCTGGGAGCTGCTGGCCGCGCCGCTGATCGAGACCCTGCTGTGGCCGCTGGCCTATGCGCTGCTGCTGGCGCCGCAGCGCCGCGCACCCCTCCGTGACGATCATCGCCCCCTCTGAGCCATGACGTTGCTGCGGGACACCGCCGATTCCCAGTCGCGCTTTCGCCTGCGCCTGTGGGTGGCGCTGGGCTTTGTGCTGCTGTGCTTCGGCCTGCTGGTCAGCCGCCTGGTTTACCTGCAGATCAGCAAGCACGACGAGCTCAGCGCCGCGGCCGAGAGCAACCGCATCAGCACGGTGCCGATCCCGCCGAACCGTGGCCTCATCGTCGATCGCCATGGCGTCGTGCTGGCGACCAATTACTCGGCCTACACGCTGGAGATCACGCCCAGCCTGACCACTGGCGACCTCAATGCGCTGATCGACGAGCTGGCCACCGTCGTCCCCATCGAAACGCGCGACCGCCGTCGCTTCTTCCGCCTGCTCGCCGACGGCAAGCGCTTCGACTCGCTGCCCATCCGCACCAAGCTGAGCGACGAGGAAGTGGCGCGCTTTGCCGCCCAGCGTTTCCGTTTCCCCGGCGTCGACATCCAGGCCCGCCTGTTCCGCCAATACCCTCAGGGTGAGACCGGTGCCCACCTGATCGGCTACATCGGCCGCATCAGTGCCCGCGACCGCGAGGCGATGGCCGACTGGGACGAGGACCGCGTCGCCAACTACCGCGGCAGCGACCACATGGGCAAGCTCGGCCTGGAGCAGCGCTACGAGGAGGAGTTGCACGGCACGACCGGCTTCCAGCAGATCGAGACCAGCGCCGGCGGCCGCGCCGTGCGCCAGCTCGGCCACCGCCCGTCCAAGCCAGGCAATACCCTGCACCTGAGCGTCGACATCCGCCTGCAGCACCTGATCGAGACGATGTTCGGCGAACGCCGCGGTGCGCTGGTGGCCATCGACCCGCGCAACGGCGAGGTGCTGGCCCTGGTCAGCAAGCCGAGCTTCGACCCGAACTTGTTCGTCGGCGGCATCGACCATGAGAACTGGGCGCGGCTCAATGAGGACATTGACAAGCCCCTGCTCAACCGTGCGCTGCGCGGCACCTACCCGCCGGGCTCGACCTACAAGCCCTTCATGGCCCTGGCGGCGCTGCGCACCGGCGCGCGCAGCGCCGACACCATCATCAACGACACCCTGGTCTACCACTTCGGCGGCCGCGCCTTCGGCAGCCCCTCGGGCGAGCGCGGCGGCGCGATGAACATGCGCCGCTCCATCGTCGAGTCGAGCAATGTCTATTACTACTCGCTGGCCAACCAGCTGGGTGTCGACACCATCCATGCCCAGATGGAGCCGCTGGGCCTGGGCCGGCGCACCGGCATCGACCTGCCCGGCGAGCTCACCGGCGTCTTGCCCAGCCGCGCCTGGAAGCGCCAGGTGCTCAAACAGGACTGGTACCCGGGCGAGACCATCAGCTTGGGAATAGGCCAGGGCTACAACAACTTCACGCCGCTGCAGATGGCGGTGGCGACGGCGACCCTGGTCAGCGGCGGCCTGCGCTTCGAGCCGCGTCTGGTGCGCGAGGTCGAGGACCTCGTCGCCCACCAGCGCCGCCGCGTGGCCGGCGCTGCGCTGGAGCCCCTGCCCATCCAGCCCGAGCACACCGCGCTGATCAAGGAGGCGCTGCACGGCGTGACCTACCAGGGCACCGGCACGCGGGTGTTTGCCGGCGCGCCCTACCAGAGCGGCGGCAAGACCGGCACCGCGCAGGCCGTTGGCCTGCGCGCCGGCCAGAAGTACAACGCCGCGACCATGGAGGAGCGCCGCCGCGACCACAGCTGGTACATGGCTTACGCGCCGGTCGACCAGCCGCAGGTGGCCTTGGCGGTGATCGTCGAGAACGCCGGCTTTGGGTCGGCCGCCGCCGCGCCGATCGCCCGGCGGGTGTTCGACTACCTGCTGCTCGGCCTGGTGCCCAGCGAGGACGATCTGGCGCTGGTCCGGGAGGGCCGAGCCGGCGCGCCGGTGGGCAAGCAGCGCCCGGCCAGCGAGTGGAAGCTGCCCAGCGAGATGGCCGCGGCAACCCCATGAACCAGGTCATTCAGCATCCCCCGCTTGGGGCCCGGCTGCGCCCGCTGTGGCGCGGCCTCGACGGGCCGCTGCTCGCCGCCTGCGCCTGGCTGATGGCCTGGGGCCTGCTGGCCATGTACTCGGTCGGTTTCGACCACGGCACCCGCTTCGTCGAGCATGCGCGCAACTTCGCCATCGGCATCGCGGTGATGCTGGTCGTCGCCCAGGTGCCTGCCGCCAAGCTCAGCCGGCTGGCGCTGCCGCTTTATGTGGCCGGGGTGATCCTGCTGCTCGGCGTGGAGTTCTTCGGCATCACGCGCAAGGGCGCGACGCGCTGGCTGAACATCGGCGTGACGACGATCCAGCCCAGCGAGCTGCTGAAGATCGCCACGCCGCTGATGCTCGCCTGGTGGTTCCAGCTGCGCGAGAACGCCACCGGCAACTCGCGCATGCGCGTTGCCGATTTCGCCGCCGCCTTCGTGTTGCTGGCGATTCCCTTCGGCCTGATCGCCAAACAGCCCGACCTCGGCACCGGCCTGCTGGTGCTGTTCGCCGGGCTCTACGTCTGCTACTTCGCCGGCCTGTCCTGGAAGCTGATCGTGCCGGTGGTCGCCGCCGGGGCGATCGGGATCGTCGCCCTGGTCGCCGCCGAGGACCATATCTGCCAGGACGAGGTCGAGTGGGTGCTATTGCAGGAGTACCAGAAGACCCGGGTCTGTACCCTGCTCGACCCGCACAAGGACCCGCTGGGCAAGGGTTTCCACATCCTGCAGGGCGAGATCGCGATCGGCTCCGGCGGCCTCACCGGCAAGGGCTTCATGAAGGGCACGCAGACGCATCTGGAGTTCATCCCCGAGCGCACCACCGACTTCATCTTTGCCGCCTTTGCCGAGGAGTTCGGCCTGGCCGGCGCGCTGGCCCTGCTGCTCGGCTTCAGCGCGCTGATCTTCCGCGGCCTGACCATCGCCGGCGAGGCCAGCACCCTGTTCGAACGCCTGCTCGCCGGCGCCATCACGCTGAGCTTCTTCAGCTATGTGTTCGTCAACCTCGGCATGGTCATCGGCCTGCTGCCGGTGGTCGGCGTGCCCCTGCCCTTCGTCAGTTACGGCGGCACGGCCATGGTCATGCTGGGCCTGAGCCTGGGTCTGCTGCTGGCGATCGGCCGCAACAGCGCACGCAGCCGCGTCAAGGCGCGCTGAGCCGGCGCTTCAGCTTCCCTTCAGTCAGCCCCCGCAGCATCAGCACCCAGCCGCCCCGACGGGCGCGCAAGGAGTGTTGTTCGTGCTGGCCCTGTCTCCCCCACCCGCTGCTGCCGGCCTGCAGCTGATCGCTGCGCAGGACCCGCGTCGCGCTGAGGTCGAGGCCTTCATCGGCGGCGTCTATGCCGAGCGCTATGGCGCCCAACTGCGCGGCTTCGCGCCCTGGCTGGTCGCCCGCTACGACGAGCAGGGCCCGGTCGCCGCCGCCGGCTTCCGGCCGGCCTGGCAGGGGCCGCTGTTCCTGGAGCGCTACCTGGATGCGCCGGTCGAGCAATTGCTGAGCCCGGCGCCGGCGCGCGACACCATCGTCGAAGTCGGTCATCTGGTGGCGCGACGCGCCGGCGAGGGCCGCCGCCTGATCCTGCAGCTCGGCCCGCTGCTCGCCGCCCAGGGCTATCGCTGGGTGGTCAGCACCCTGACCGAGGAGCTGCGCCTGCTGTTCCTGCGCCTGGGCGTGGCGCCGCTGGCCCTGGGCGTGGCCGACCCGCAGCGCCTGGGCGACGCCGCTGCCGACTGGGGCAGCTATTACGAGCACCGCCCTGTCGTGCTGGCCGGCTCGCTGGACGCGGCGCTGCAGGCGCTCGCGCGTCGCCAGGGGGCGAACGAATGAGCGCCGTGTTCGAGACCCCGGACCGCGCCTGGTCGGCCGATGACTGGGCCGCGGAGCGTGAGCGCGCCGCCGCCTGGCTGCGCGGCCGCCGCGTGGTCGCCAGCCTGCTGGACAACGGTGCCGCCTTCGCGCTGCTGGACGAGGCGCTGCGCGACGCCGGCGCGGTGCATTTGCCGCTGCCGATGTTCTTCAGCGCCGCGCAGCGCCAGCACGCGCTGCAGGCCGCCGGTGCCGAGCTGCTGCTGATGCCGCTGGCGGCGGCCGCCGGCCTGCCCGCCGAGGCCTGGGCCCTGGGCGGCGAGCGGCTCGCGGCGCTGCCGCTGCCGCTGCCGCACACGCCGGTGTGGCTCCCGCCCGGCACGCAGACGCTCAGCTTCACCTCGGGCAGCACCGGCGAGCCCAAGGGCGTCTGCCTGTCGGCCTCGGCCATGGACGCGGTGCGCGACGGCGTGGTCGACGCGCTGGCGCCGCTGGACATCAGCCGCCATCTGTCGGCCCTGCCTTATGCGGTGCTGCTGGAGAACCTCGCCGGCCTGGCCGCCGCGCGCCACCAGGGCGCCACCGTGATCGCGCTGCCGCTGGCGCAGCTGGGCCTGCAGGGCGCGTCGCAGTTCGACGCGGCGCGCTTCGACAGCGTGGTGCGCGCGCAGGCGCCGCACAGCCTGATCCTGCTGCCACAGATGCTGCGCGCCTGGATCGCGCATCTGATGCGCGAGCGCTTGCCCGCGCCGCCCAGCCTGAAGCTGGTCGCCGTGGGCGGCGCGGCGGTCGGCGCGCCCTTGGTCGAGGCGGCGCTGCGCCTGGGCCTGCCGGTCGCCGAGGGTTATGGGCTCACCGAGGGCGCCTCGGTGCAGACCCTCAACCTGCCCGGCGCGCAGCGACCGGGCAGCGCCGGCCGCGCGCTGCCGCATGCCCGCCTGCGCATTGCCGACGATGGCGAGGTGCTCATCAAAGGCTCGCTGTTCAGCGCCTACCTGGGCGAACCGCCGCGGGTCGGCGACTGGTGGCCGACCGGTGACCTCGGTCACCTGGACGCCGACGGCTATCTGCACCTGCAGGGCCGCAAGAAGAACCTGCTGATCACCGCCTACGGCCGCAATGTCTCGCCCGAGTGGGTGGAGATCGCGCTGCGCAGCCAGCCGGCGATCGCCCAGGCGGTGGTGCTGGGCGATGGTCAGGCGGCGCTCACCGCCGTGCTCTGGCCCACGCAGGCCGAGCTGCCGGACGCCGCGCTGCAGGCGGCCGTCGACGCTGCCAACGCCGAGCTGCCGGACTACGCCCGCGTGCAGCGCTGGCAGTGCGCCCGCGCCCCCTTCGACGCCGCCAGCGGCCTGGCCACGCCCAACGGCCGGCCGCGCCGCGACGCCATCCTCGCGCTGCATCGCGAGTCCCTTTTCGATTCTGAGGACCTGAACGCATGAACTTCCACGCCCGCCTGATCGCCGAGACCACCGAGGCCCGCAACGCCTTCCTGCGCATTCCCATCATCCAGGGCGTGCTGCAGCGCGGCGAGGTCTCGCTGCCCAGCTACCTGGCCTTCCTGACCGAGGCCTATCACCATGTGCGCCACACGGTGCCGCTGCTTGCCGCCTGCCGCGCCGCGCTGCCGGCCCACCACGCCTGGCTGCACGAACCCTTGAGCGAGTACATCGAGGAGGAGGCCGGCCACGACGAGTGGATCCTGGACGACATCGCCGCCTGCGGTGCGGACGCCGAGGCGGTGCGCCACGGCCGCCCGGCCGCCGCCACCGAGCTGATGGTGGCCTATGCCTACGACGGCATCGCCCGCGGCAACCCGCTGGCCTTCTTCGGCATGGTCCATGTGCTGGAGGGCAGCAGCGTCGCGCTGGCCCTGAACGCCGCCGACGCGATCCAGAAGCCCCTGGGCCTGCCGGACAGCGCCTTCAGCTACCTGCGCTCGCACGGCACCCTGGACCAGGAGCACACCGCCCACTTCGCGCTCCTGATGGACGCGATCACCGACCCGGCCGATCAAGAGGCCATCGTGCACGCGGCGCGGATGTTCTACCGCCTGTACGGGGATGTGTTCCGCGAGCTGCCGCTGCCGATCGAGATGAAGGAGGCCGCATGAAGCTCGAAGCCGCGAGGGTCTTGCTCACCGGCGCCAGCGGCGGGCTGGGCGAGGCCATGGCCGCCCGCCTGCGCGCCGGCGGGGCGACGGTGATGGGCGTGGGCCGCGGCGCGGCGCCCGACCCCGAGCTGCCCTGGGTGGAGGCCGATCTGCTGAGCAGCGAGGGTCGCGCCGCCGTGGTCGCCGCCGCCGCGCGCTGGCGACCGAATGTCGTCGTGCAGGCCGCCGGCCTGCCGGGCTTTGGCCGCCTGCAGGACCTGGACCCGGCGGCGCTGCAGCGCCAGCTGGAACTCAATCTGCTGGTGCCCATGCTGCTGAGCCAGGCCCTGCTGCCGCAGCTGCGCCTGCAGGCCCGCACGCAGCTGGTCTTCGTCGGCTCGGCGCTGGGCCGCATCGGCCTGCCCGGCTTCAGCGCCTATGGCGCGGCCAAGGCCGGCCTGCACGGTTTTGCCGAGGCGCTGCGCCGCGAGCTGGGCGACGGCCCGGTGCGCGTGCAGCTGCTGGCGCCGCGCAGCACGCGCACCGCGTTCAACGACGCCGCGGTCCAGGCCTACAACGAGGCGACCGGCACCGCCTGCGACGAGCCGGCCCGCGTTGCCGACGTGCTGGCCGCGCTGATCGAGAGCGAGGCGGCCGAGCGATTCATCGGTTTCCCCGAGCGCCTGGCCGTGCGCCTGAACCCCTTGCTCGGCCCGCTGCTCGACGGCAGCTTTGCCAAGCACCGCCGCAGCCTGGACGCGCTGCCCAGCCCCCACACCGCCCCTGGAGCCTCCGCATGAAACGCCTGATCCCTCTTTTCCTCGCGCTGCTGATCACGCTGCCTACCTGGGCCGCGCCGGTCGACGACGCGGTTGCCGGCCTGCAGCAGGCCTGGGAGCAGATCCGCTACCAGCTGCCGGCCAAGGAGCGCGAGGCGCGCTTCGAGCAGCTGGCCGCCAAGGCCCGCCAGGCCAGCGAGCAATTCCCCGGCCGCGCCGAGCCGCTGATCTGGGAGGGCATCGTGCTGTCCAGCTGGGCCGGCGAGAAGGGCGGCCTGGGCGCGCTCGGCCTGGTCAAGCAGGCCAAGGGCTTGTACGAGAAAGCCATCGCGCTCGACCCCAAGGCCCTCGACGGCTCGGCGCTGAACAGCCTGGGCGTCCTGTACTACAAGGTGCCCGGCTGGCCGATCGGCTTTGGCGACAAGGACAAGGCGCGCGAGTTGCTGCAAAAGGCCCTGGCCCTGAACCCGCAGGGCATCGACGCCAATTACTTCTATGCCGAGTACCTGGTCGAGACCCGCCAGCCGGCCGCCGCTCAAGCACATCTGGAAAAGGTGCTGCAGGCGCCGCCGCGGCCCGGCCGCCAGCTCGCCGACGAAGGCCGGCGCGAGGAGGCGCGGGCGCTGATCGCCCAGCTGCGCAAGGGCTGAGCCGCCGCCCCTCAGAGCAGCGCCGCCAGCGCGCGGTCGCCCAGGCGGTCCAGCAGATCGCCGATGCGCACGCGCTCCAGGGTCTGGTCATCGGCCAGCTGCTGCAGCATGGCCGACAGCGGCAGGCTGCGCCTCATACCGGACTGAGCAGGCCGGCGGCCAGCAGTGCGATGACCAGCAGGCCGAGCAGCACGCGGTAGACGACGAAGGGCCAGTAGCCCTGCGTGGAGACCAGGCGCAGAAAGACCACGATGACGCCGTAGCCGACGCCGAAGGCGATGACGGTGGCCAGCAGGGTGGGCCCGGGGTTCAGCGTCGCCGTATCGCCCCAGCTCTTCAGCAGCTGGTAGCCGCCGGACAGCAGCACCGCCGGCACGGCGAGCAGAAAGGCGTAGCGCGCCGCGGCCTCGCGGGTGTAGCCCATCAGCAGACCGGCGGTGATGGTGCCGCCGGAGCGCGACACGCCGGGGATCAGCGCCATCGCCTGCGCCAGACCGAAGAGCAGGCCGTCGCGCCAGCTCAGGCTGCGCAGCTGCTTGGTCTGCGCGCCGCGGCGCTCGGCCCAGCCGAGCAACAGGCCGAAGACGATCAGCATCGCCGCCGTCAGGTAGAGGTTGCGCAGCGTGGTCTCGATGAAGCCGCTGAAGGCCAGGCCGAGCAAGGCGATCGGCAAGGTGCCGACCAGGATCAGCCAGCCCATGCGGCCGTCGGCATCGGTGTCGCGGCCGGCGCTGCACAGCGATCGCCACCAGCCGGCAGCGATCGCCGCCAGCTCGCGGCGGAAGTAGAGCAGCACGGCGGCCTCGGTGCCGATCTGGGTGATCGCGGTGAAGGCCGCGCCCGGGTCGCCGCCCGAGGGCAGCAGCGGCCCGAGGATGCGCAGATGCGCGCTCGAGGACACCGGCAGGAACTCGGTCAGTCCCTGGACCAGGCCGAGCAGGGCAGCCTCGGCCCAGCCCATGGTGGCGCTCATCGCGGATCAGCCGGATCAGCGGCCTCCTGGAGCCGGCTCGCCAGCACCTTGTCGACGGTCTTGCCGTCCATGTCGACGACCTCGAAGCGCCAGCCCTCCCAGGTCACCGCCTCGGCCACCGCCGGGATGCGGCCGATGAGCAGCATCAGCATGCCGCTGAGCGTGTGGTAGCGGCCCTTCTCCTCCTCGGGCACGCTGTCCAGGTCCAGCCTGTCCTTCATCTCCTGCACCGGGATATGACCGTCGAGCAGCCAGCTGCCGTCGTCGCGCTGCACCGCCCAGGAGGACTGCAGGTCGCGCGGCTGGAACTCGCCGGTGATCGCCTCGATCAGGTCCTGCAAGGTGACGATGCCCTGCACCGCGCCGTACTCGTCGATGACGAAGGCCATGTGCACATTGGACGAGCGGAAGTTGTCCAGCAACTCCATGCCGGTCAGGGTCTCGGGCACATAGAGCGGCTGCTCCAGCTCCTCGACGAGCAGGCGGCGCTGGCCGTCGCGCATCGCCTTGGCCAGCCAGCGCCGGGCGTTCACCGTGCCGACCACCTCGTCCAGGCTGCCGCGCACCACCGGGAAGCGGGCATGCTCGCTGCCCTCGATGCGCGCCAGGCTGACCTCGAAGTCATCGTCGAGATCCAGGCAGACGACATCAGCGCGCGGCACCATCAGCGAGCCGATCTGTCTGTCGTCGAGGCGGAACACATTGCGCACCATGGTGTGTTCCTGCGACTCGATCACGCCGCTGCTGCTGCCTTCCTCGAGCATCGCGTGGATCTCCTCGGCGGTGACGCCGCCGGCGCTGCTGTTCCTCACGCCGAGCAGGCGCAGCAGGGCCTGGGTGGAGACGCTGAGCAAGAGCACGAAGGGCTTGGTGGCGATCGCCAGTCCCTGGATGGGCCGGGCGACCAGGCGGGCGAAGAGTTCGGGATGGGTCTGGCCCAGGCGCTTGGGCACCAGCTCGCCGACGACGATGGAGAAATAGGTGATGACCAGCACCACCAGGCCGGTCGCGCCGTAATTGGCGTAGGCCTCGGGCACGCCATGTCCCTTGAGTACCTCGGCCAGCGGCCCGGCCAGCGCCGCCTCGCCGACGATGCCGTTGAGCACGCCGATCGAGGTGATGCCGATCTGGATGGTGGACAGGAAACGGGTCGGGTCCTCGCCGAGCTTGACGGCGGCGGCGGCGGCGCTGTCGCCTTCGTCGACGAGCTTTTGCAGACGGGCGCGGCGGGCGGTGACCAGGGCGATCTCCGACATGGCGAACAGGCCATTGATCAGGATCAGGACGAAAAGAAGGGCGATTTCCATGGGAGCGCGCGGCAGGCTTGCGCCGCCGGCGTCGACGAAGAAGAGGGCCGGCGGGCCGGCATGGGCCGGAAGGTGGGGCTCCCGGGGACGAGCGTGGAATCAGGCGCTCGCGCGAGGTGGCCGCAGCAGGCCTTCGAGGAAGGGGGTCTGGGGCCCCGGTGGCGGGCGGCGGGCCGCCCAGTCGCCGTCGGCAGCGCCGCTGGGCAAGGGCGCCGGCCGGCCGGCAACGGCCAGCAGATCCGGCTTGGGGTGGTCGGCCGACTGCGACGGCAGGTCGTCGAGATGGTGGTCCTCGATGCTGCCGCGGCTCTCGTCTGCGGGGGCCTGCATGCCTTGCTGCAGCGCGGCTTCGGCGGCGAATACCCGCTCGGTGCCACCCAGCGACACCAGCATGACCGCCAGGGTCAGCAGTGCCACGAGCAGTCGATGAACCATGGCGGCATTCTATGAAGCCGCGCCGCGGCGGCTGGCTGGGCACAATCGCCGCGCAGGTCTTGCCAGCCAGGCCCAGGCCGCCCGACTCAGGAGGCTCGATGCGCGAACCGACCTTCCACCCGCTGTTCGACCCCGCCGCCAGCGCGCTGGCCGCCGAGGCCGAGGCCGGTTTGCTCGCCCATCCGGCGCACAGCCAGCCCAAGCTGTTCTACGACGCGCTGGGCTCGCATCTGTTCGGCGCCATCACCGAGCTGCCCGAGTACGACCTTCAGCGCGCCGAGGCGGCGCTGTTCGCCCGCCATGGCGAGGCGATCGCCGCGGCGCTGCGTGAGTGCCTGCCGCCGCGGCCCAGCCTGATCGACCTGGGCGCCGGCAGCTGCGCCAAGGGCGAGCGCCTGTTCGCGCTCTGCGAGCCCGGGCGCTACATCGCGGTGGACATTGCCATCGACTTCCTGCAGCAGAGCCTGCGCTGCCTGCAGCGCGCGCACCCGGAGCGCGAGCTGCACGGCGTGGCGCTGGACTTCGCCGCCAGGCTGGCACTGCCCGAGGGTCTGGCGACGCCGGGCAGCCTGGTCTTCTACCCGGGTTCGAGCATCGGCAATTTCGCGCCGGCCGAGGCGCGCCGCCTGCTCGCCGAGGCGCGTGAGCTCAGCCAGGGCGGCGCGCTGCTGATCGGCGTCGACCTCGTGAAGGACATCGACGAGATGGAGGCCGCCTACGACGACGCGCTCGGCGTCACCGCTGCCTTCAATCTGAACCTGCTGCGCCGGCTCAACACCCTGCTAGGCGCGAACTTCGAGCCGCGGCAATGGCAGCACCTGGCGCTGTGGAACGAGGCCGAGCAGCGCATCGAGATGCATCTGGAGGCGCGCGAGGCGCTGCGCGTCGACTGGCACGGCCAGAGCCGGATGTTCCTGAAGGGCGAGCGCATCCACACCGAGAACGCCTACAAATGGTCGGTCGACGGCTTTGCCGCGCTGCTGCGCGAGGCCGGCTTTGGCGCGGTGCAGGCCTGGAGCGACGAGCGCTTCGCGCTGCTGCTGGCCGCTTGATGCAAGACCCCAGGCCACCGCGGCGCCGCTCGCGCCCCTAAGCTCTGGCCATGTCGCACTTTCTGCCCGGGTTGCTGGCCGCCCTGCTGGCCGCGCTGATGCCCACCGTGAGCCACGCCATCGAGGAGCCCGAACACCGCGTGTTGCGTTCGCTGGACGAGCAGATCGAGATCCGACGCTACGCGCCCTATGTGGTTGCCGAGGTGCTGCTGCCGGTGACGGCCGGCGACGCCGGCAGCCAGGCCTTTCCCATCCTGGCTGGCTACATCTTTGGCAAGAACAAGGGCGAGCGGAAGCTGGAGATGACGGCGCCCGTCACCCAGCGCGCCGAGCCGGTCAAGCTCGCCATGACGGCGCCGGTGACCCAGGACGCGGTGCCCGGTGGCATGCGCGTGCAGTTCGTCTTGCCGCGCAGCGTCAGCCTGGCCACCGCCCCCGAGCCCTTGGACCCGCGCGTGCAGCTGCGCGAGGAGCCGGCGGCCCTGCGCGCGGTGATCCGCTACAGCGGGCGCTGGACGCAGGCCAATTACGACGAGCACCTGGGCAAGCTGCGTGTCGCGCTGGCCGCCGCTGAGCTGCAGGCCGATGGCGAGCCGGTGCTGGCTCGCTACGACGGGCCGTGGACGCCTTGGTTCCTGCGCCGCAACGAGATCTGGTTGAACCTGCGCTGAGCGCCGGGCTCAGCCCAGGGCCACCGTGCGCAGGCCGGCGATCGGATCGTTGCGCTCGGGCAGGTAGAAGTTGCGAAAGCGCCCATCGCGCAGCAGCGCCGGCGTGCAGCGGCTGGCGCCCTTGAGCAGCCGGTGCCGGCCATCGAACCAGGGCTGCGAGTAGTCGCGGTAGGGATGGGGGCAGAAGCCGGGGTAGGGCGCGAACGCCTCGGCGCACCATTCCCAGACCTCCCCCCAGACAAAGCCGGGCAACTGGCTCGCCGCCTGCCATTCGGCCTCGCTGAGCAGTCGACGGCCGGCCCAGCGGCACCAGGCCTCGGCCTCGTGCGCGCTCAGGCCCTCGGCGGCCGACTCGGGATCGGGCTCGGGGTCAAGCAGCAGCGCGTCGGGCTGCCGGCGCGCGCCGCGCCAAGCCAGGCCGGCGGCGCTCCACAGGCGATCGTCGCGGTAGGCGGGGCCGCGCGCCCAGGGCAGCAGATCGGCCCAGCGGCGCGCGCGGGCGTCGATGCGGCAGGCCTCGATCGCCACCGTGCAGGGCGGCAGCTCGTTGTCGAACGCGAAGCCGGGGCCGGCCTGCCCCAGGCTCAGGGTCTGCGCCGGCACGGCGAGTTCGTCGACCGCGCTGCGCTGCGCGGCCGCCGCCGGCGTCGGCAGGCCCAGCTGGCGGACGATCAGCCAGGCGGCCTCCTCGTGCATCGCCTCGTGCAGCAAGGCCAGGCGGTAGACGTAAAGCGCGTCATCGTCGGCGCTGGAGGGCGGCTGCGCGGCCAGGCGCTGCAGCGTGGCCTCCAGCTGCGCGGCGAGCAGGGCCCGGGTGGCCGCGGCATCGGGCAGGGCCAGCTGCCAGCGCTGTGCATGCGGCACCGCGCTGCTGTCGTACAGATCGTCGCGGCAGCGGCCGGGCGGCAGCGGCAGCGTCGGATCGCTGGCGGCGCCGCGCTCGGGCTGCGGCTGGCGCAGGGTCCAGCGCTCGGCGAACCAGGCGACATGGCCGCGCTCCCAGAGCGGCAGATTCCAATGCGGCTGCAGCGGCAGGCGGTCCGGCAGCAGCGCATGCACCGCCAGCAAGGCGCTGCGCTGCGCGCGCAGCAAGGCCGCCAGCTGGGCCGCGTTGCCGCGGCGCGCCAGCCCGCTGCTGCTCGGGTCAGCGACGACACTGGGCCTCATGAGCGCCAAGTCTCGTTCATCCGGCCGCCCTCGTGTCACCCTGGTGACGCCGGCGCTGGCCGCGGCGGCCAATGGCAACTGGCAGACCGCCAGCCGCTACGCGCGCCTGCTGGCGCCCGATTGCCGGGTCGATCTGCGCGCGCGCTGGCAGGCGGGCGACCCGGCCGGCGAGCTGCTGATCGCGCTGCACGCCCGCAAGTCGGCGCCCAGCATCGCCGCCTGGCCGCTTGAACGCCCGGTGGCCCTGGTGCTGACCGGCACCGATCTGTACCGCGACCTGCCGGCCGGCGATGCCGCCGCGCTGGCCAGCCTGCAGCGCGCCGACGCGCTGATCCTGCTCAACCGCGAGGGCGCCGCGGCGCTGCCGCCGGCGCTGCGCGGCAAGAGCCGGGTGATCCTGCAAAGCTGTGCGGCGCGCGCGCCCGGACCCAAGCCGCGCCGCGGCCTGCGCGCGATCGTCGTCGGCCATCTGCGTGCCGAGAAGGACCCGATGACCCTGGCCGCCGCAGTGCGGCGCCTGGCGCCGGACGAGGGCATCCGCATCGATCAGGTCGGCGCGGCGCTGGATCCGGAACTCGGCCGGGCCGCCGAGACCTTGATGCGCGAGGCGCCGCATTACCGCTGGCTGGGCGCGCGGTCGCATGGCGAAACGCGGCGGCGCATCGCCGCCGCGCACCTGCTCGTCCACCCCAGCCGGCTGGAGGGCGGCGCCCATGTGCTGATCGAGGCGCTGCGCAGCGGAACGCCGGTGCTGGCCTCGCGCGTCGATGGCAACACCGGGCTGCTGGGCAGCGATTGGCCGCTGCTCTTCGACGCCGGTGACGCTGAAGGGCTCGCGGCGCAGCTGCGCCGCCTGCGCGCGGCGCCGGCCATACTGACGGCCCTGAGCCCGCGCATCGCCGCGCTGGCCGACGACTTCGCGCCCGAGCGCGAGCGCACCGCGCTGCTGGCGCTGGTCGCCGATTTGCTGGAGAACCCCCGATGACCGAACCCCGCCTCACCAGCCTCAGCCATGGCGGTGGCTGCGGCTGCAAGATCGCCCCCGGCGTGCTCGCCGACATCCTGAAGGGCAGCACCGGCTTCCCGCTGCCGCCGCAGCTGCTGGTCGGCATCGAGACCGCCGACGACGCCGCGGTCTACCAGCTCAACGACGAGCAGGCCTTGATCGCGACGACGGACTTCTTCATGCCCATCGTCGACGACCCCTATGACTTCGGGCGCATCGCGGCGACGAACGCGATCTCCGATGTCTACGCGATGGGCGGCAAGCCGATCATGGCCCTGGCCCTGGTCGGCATGCCCATCAACCAGCTGTCGACCGCCACGATCGCCCGCATCCTCGAAGGCGGCGCCTCGGTCTGCCGCGAGGCCGGCATCCCGATCGCCGGCGGCCACACCATCGACTCGGTCGAGCCGATCTACGGCCTGGTCGCGCTGGGCCTGGTGCATCCGAGCCGGGTCAAGCGCAATGCCGACGCCCGCGTCGGCGATCTGCTGGTGCTGGGCAAGCCGCTGGGCGTCGGCATCTATTCGGCGGCGCTGAAGAAGGAGAAGCTGAGCGCCGAGGGCTACGCGGCGATGATCGCCGCGACCACCAAGCTGAACACCCCGGGACCCGAGCTGGCCGCCTTGGCCGGCGTGCATGCGCTGACCGATGTGACCGGCTTTGGCCTCGCCGGCCATGGCCTGGAGATCGCCCGCGGTGCCAAGGCCCGCGTCGCCATCGACTGGGCGGCGGTGCCGCTGCTGCCCGGCGTGCGCGAGCTCGCCGCGCAGGGCTTCATCACCGGCGCCAGCGGCCGCAACTGGGCCGGCTATGGGGCCGAGGTCAGCCTGCCTGCCGGCTTTGCCGAGCTGGACCGCGCGCTGCTGAGCGACCCGCAGACGGCCGGTGGCCTGCTGCTCAGCTGCGCGCCAGACAGCCTGGACGAGGTGCTGGCGCTGTTCCACCGCCATGGCTTTGCGCAGGCGGCGGCGATCGGCCGCGTCGAGGCCGGCAGCGGATTGGCGGTGCATGGCTGATCCGACTGGCATCCGGCAGGGCCTGGGCAACTGGGGCGACTACGCCCTCATCGTCGATGTGCGCACGCCCAAGGAGTACGAGGAAGACCATGTGCCCGGCGCGATCAATCTGCCGGTGGTCACGCAAGCGGAGTTCGCCGAGGTCGGCACCCTGCACCGCAGCGACCCGCATGCCGCCTATCTGCAGGGCGCGCAGTACGCGCTGCGCAATGTCGCCCGCTACATCGCCGAGGTCTTCGCCGCCTACCCGGCGCGCAGCCGGCTGCTCGTCTACTGCTTTCGCGGCGGCAAGCGCAGCAAGGCCTTCAGCGATCCCCTGAAGACCATCGGCTTCCATGTCGATGTGCTGCCCGGCGGCTGGAAGGCCTACCGGGCCTGGGTGCGCGAGGAGCTCGCCGCCCTGCCGCCGCGCCTGAGCTGGCGGGTGCTGGCCGGCAGCACGGCCAGCGGCAAGACCCGGCTGCTGCAGGCCCTGGGCGAGGCCGGTGCCCAGGTGCTGGACCTGGAAGGCCTGGCCAGTCACCGCGGCTCGCTGCTGGGCGGCTTGCCGGGCGAGCCGCAGCCGGCGCAAAAGCGCTTCGATTCGGCCCTGCTCGCCAAGCTGCGCGGCTTCGACGCGGCGCGCCCCGTCTGGGTCGAGGACGAGAGCAAGAAGATCGGCCGCCTGCAGCTGCCCGACAGCCTTTACACCGCGATCCAGTCAGCGCCGGTCTACGAGCTGCAGACCCCGCTGCCGGCGCGCGTGCAGGCCTGCCTGGAGGACTACGCCCACCTGGCCCAGGCGCCGCTGGAGCTGGTGCGCCTGCTGCAGCCGATCAAGCCCCTGGTCGGCGGTGCGGCGCTCGCCGAGTGGCAACGCCTGGCCGAGGCCGGTCAGGCGGCGGCCTTGTTCGAGAGCGTCATGCTCCAGCACTACGACCCTTGCTATCGGCGCTCGCTGCGCCCGCAGCGGCAGCCGCAGCCGTTGCCGCTCGCGGATCTGCAGGCGCCGACGCTGGCGCAGGTGGCTCTTGATCTGCGGGCCAGGGCTGAGCCGGCAGACGCAGCGTGAAGCGCGCCCCCGGCATGAAGTCCGGGCCGCGCCGCGGCTTGGCGTCGTCGAGTTCGAAGCGGGCGCCATGGCGCTCGGCGATCTGGCCGGCGATGGTCAGGCCCAGGCCCGAGCCGTCGACGCCGGTGCCCAGCATCCGGTAGAAAGGCTGGAACACCCGCTCGCGGGCCTCGGCCGCGATGCCCGGGCCGTTGTCCTCGACCTCCAGCACGACGACCTGGCCGAAGCCGTCCTCGACCACGCGCACCGTCACCTCGCCGCCGGTCGGCGTGTAGCGCAGCGCGTTGTCGACCAGATTGCGCAACAGCTCGACCAGCTGCCAGCGCTGTCCCATCAGGCAAAGCCGGCTGCTGGGCGGGCCTTCGAAGCCGAGGTCGATGCGCTTGGCCAGGGCCTGGGGCACGAAGTCCTGCGTGACCTCGCGGGCCAGCTCGGTCAGGTCGACCGGCTCGCGCTCCATGGTCGCGCCCTCGGCACGGGCCAGCGCCAGCAGCTGGTTGACCATGTCGGCCGCGCGCTGGCTGGACAGTGCGATCTGCGTGAACGAGCGCTCCAGTTCTCGCGGGTTGAGTTCCCCGGCGCGCAAGGAGCGCGCGGCCAGCTCGGCCTGGGTGCGCAGACCGGCCAGCGGGGTCTTCAGTTGGTGGGCGGCGTCGGCGAGGAACTGGCGCTGGACATCGGCGAGCTGACGGTGGCGGGCGAGCAGCTCGTTGATCGCCCGCACCAGGGGCACGACCTCCTGTAGCACATCCGACTCGTCGATCGGGCTGAGGTCCTCGGCGGCGCGCGAGCGGATGCGTTGTTGCAAGGCCTCCATGGGCTTGAAGCCCTGCGACAGCGCCAGGCCGGCGAGCACGGCGGCCAGTGGCAACAGGCTGAGCAGCGGCAGGGTGATGCCGCGCACGATGGCATTGGCCAGGCGCTGGCGTTTGCCCAGGGTCTCGCCGACCTGCACCAGCATCAGCTCACGGTCGCCGGGCGCCGCGCGCACCCACAGCGAGGCGATGCGCATGCGGTCGCCGGCAATCTCCTCGTCGCGGAACTGCAGCGCGCCGGGGTTCTCGCCGGGGGGTGGCAGGCTCAGGCGGGCGTCGCCGGCGAGCAGCTCGCCGCGCTTGCCGACGACCTGGAAGGTGACCACGTCGGATTCGTCGGCCTGCAGCCAGATGCGCGCCTCGTCGGGCAGTTGCAGGCTGGCGCCTGGCTGGCTCAAACGGCCGCCGAGCACACGGGCGACGTCGCCGAGCGCGGCGTCGAAGGGCTGCGCCGCCAGCGATTGCGCGACCACCCAGGTGAGCACCGCACCGACCGGCCAGATCAGCAGCATCGGGGCCAGCATCCAGTCGAGCAGCTCGACGAAGAGCGAGCGCTGCCCGCGCCGGTGGGTGTCTTCAGTCATCGCGGCGACGGGCCGCCCCGAGCCGCGAAGCCCCCCCGGGGGGTGGCGAGGACGCAAAGCGCCGCAGCCTGGGGGCGCATAGATCGCGGCGACGGGCCGCCCCGAGCCGCGAAGCCCCCCCGGGGGGTGGCGAGGACGCAAAGCGCCGCAGCCTGGGGGCGCATAGATCGCGGCGACGGGCCGCCCCGAGCCGCGAAGCCCCCCCGGGGGGTGGCGAGGACGCAAAGCGCCGCAGCCTGGGGGCGCATAGATCGCGGCGACGGGCCGCCCCGAGCCGCGAAGCCCCCTTGGGGGGTGGCGAGGACGCGAAGCGCCGCAGCCTGGGGGCTCATCTCACTCAGCGATCTTTTCCAGGCAGTAGCCCAGGCCGCGCACGGTGGCGATGCGCACCGGGCCGACCTCGATCTTCTTGCGCAGCCGGTGCACATAGACCTCGATGGCGTTGTGGCTGACCTCGTCGCCCCAGGAGCACAGCTGCTGCACCAGCTGCTCCTTGCTGACCAGGCGACCGACGCGCTGCAGCAAGGCCTCCAGCACCGAGACCTCGCGCGCCGACAGCTCGACCAGCTGCTCGTTCAGGTAGGCGACGCGACCGGCGGGGTCGAAGCGCAGCGGCCCGTGCTGGATGCTCTGGCCGCTGGTGCCCAGGCCGCGCCGGGTCAGCGCGCGCACGCGGGCTTCGAGCTCCTGCAAGGCGAAGGGCTTGGCCATGTAGTCGTCGGCGCCCAGGTCCAGACCCTGCACGCGCTGCTCGACCGAGTCGGCGGCGGTGAGGATGAGCACCGGGGTGTGCGAGCCGCGCGCGCGCAGCCGGCGCAGGATCTCCAACCCGGCCAGCTTCGGCAGGCCGAGGTCGAGGATCAACAGGTCGAAGCTGTGCGTGGAAAGCGCCGTGTCCACCTCGCTGCCGTTGGCGAGCTGGTCCACCGTGTAGCCGGCCTGCTTGAGCGCCCGCGTGAGCGCGTCGGCCAGCACCAGATCGTCTTCGGCAACGAGGATATGCATGGCACGATCTTACGGAGGGAACTGACATCCTCCTGACCGCTGCTATGCTGTATGCATATCCAGTACTTTGAGAGGCCCCGCCATGAGCACCCCCGCCGCCACCGAGAAGCAAAAAGCCCTGCAAGCCGCGCTCGCGCAGATCGAGAAGCAGTTCGGCAAGGGCTCGATCATGCGCCTGGGCGAGGGCGAGGCGATCGAGGACATCCAGGTGGTGTCGACCGGCTCGCTGGGCCTGGACATTGCGCTTGGCGTCGGCGGCCTGCCGCGCGGCCGCGTGGTCGAGATCTACGGACCGGAATCCTCGGGCAAGACCACCTTGACCCTGCAGGTCATCGCGCAGATGCAGAAGCTGGGCGGCACCTGCGCCTTCATCGACGCCGAACACGCGCTCGACGTGCAGTACGCGCAAAAGCTCGGCGTGAACCTGCAGGACATGCTGATCAGCCAGCCGGACACCGGCGAGCAGGCGCTGGAGATCGTCGACGCGCTGGTGCGCTCCGGCTCGATCGACCTGATCGTCGTCGACTCGGTGGCGGCGCTGACGCCCAAGGCCGAACTCGAGGGCGAGATGGGCGACCAGCTGCCCGGCCTGCAGGCCCGCCTGATGAGCCAGGCCCTGCGCAAGCTGACCGCCACGGTGAAGAAGACCAACACCATGGTGATCTTCATCAACCAGATCCGCATGAAGATCGGCGTGATGTTCGGCAGCCC